>Ga0123353_10000176_pt1 | contig 81312 bp, 70 predicted proteins | sample TergutLab28metaG_3_FD_92763 | JGI IMG/M metagenome (GOLD analysis project Ga0123353, IMG submission 92763) | Labiotermes labralis P3 segment gut microbial communities from Petit-Saut dam, French Guiana - Lab288 P3 | ecosystem: Host-associated > Arthropoda: Insects > Digestive system > Gut ...
GCTATAATACATTAAATATGCTTTATTATATACAATTCGGGGCAATAGAAGAAGATTGTTGTATTCGCGGCAGTAATTTATCCCGATATCACATAATTCTATTGCCTCGTCATATCTTTTAATTATGAACGCGGGCGAATTAAGTATGACATTCAACTTTAAACCGTTCTGTCGAAAGGTTTACCGGCTGAGAGAATTAATACGTGATGCTGTCCTTTAAATAATTGTACATTATTCAAACGAATCCATGATTCTCACACTGTCAAACAAATGGTACAAATAGATATCCGATTCAAAACCGCTCCCGGCTTGGTTGATTCCTATATGCCAAAGCCGTGTCGATTCAGGATTGACGGAAAATATCCGCATCCTGTAATCTTTAGGCAAAGGGATATGTTGTATAGTTAACAGGGTATTAGTATCAATCACTTCAAAATCACCATTTGATAAAAGAAGAATCGCTTTTTCTCCTTGGGCAAACGGCGTAATACCCACTGTGCCTGACGTTAGAATCCGCATGTTCTTAGCATCTAAGCTGTTTTCATCCAAAAGAATTATACCATTATTTAAAGTCTGTACAAGTAAATCACCATAAGCGTTGAACGTCAATCCGCACAGAAAATAAATCATGGGCAGCGTCTTTTCGTTCAGGATTTCATGTGAGCGGACATCAATTATTAAAAGCCTATGATGGGAGGTTTTGAGCACTGCTTTTGAGCCATCCGCGTTAACGGCGGCCATCCAGATAACTTCATTATCAGCCAGCGTATGAAGCGGCTCCATAATTACCGCCGCGTTTTCATCGTCAAAAATACTCAAAATTCCATAACGCTTTGAATCATATATAATCAAAACGCTATCGGAAACCGTGTTGCCCAGCCTGATATTATCACTGGGCATTGGGTTTATGATCCGATACTCCCTGATGCCGGGAATGCCGCCATTTTCTCCGGGGAAGAAGCTTACTATCGTGTTATCGTTGCTGAATAAATACATACTCTCTCCCGCCATAACGGGCGTTTGGAATCTGAACGATAAACCCGTTTGAAATAACTGCTCTTTATGTGAGTTGTAGATTATCCCATCAAGGCCTATCGTCATAAACCCATCATTAACAGGCAGCGGGAAAACCCCCGCAACGTTTCCGATATTCAGAGGCCCCCAATCCAAATGCAGTAATTCAATCTGCCCGTCGATGCCGGCGTTGGCAAGCAGTTTACCATCCTGCGTCCCAGCCAGCACGCTTCCCCCTACGCGGGAGGATCGTCCCAAATAACTTACGGGGTTTGGCGCGTTCCCCGGTATGATCCGTTCAAAGCTTGACGCGCCTTGATATGTCATCGCATAGCCATTTCCCAGGCTTGCGGGGATAATACTCGACCTCGTTGTTGATGCGGTTTGAAACTGGGTAGAGCGCACTACCGTTCCGGTATCCGTTTGGTACAGGGAAACCGCGCCGCCGCGCAGAGCGATGTAATCATCACCGCTTACAATTAAGGCGTCCGCGTCAAGGGAAACGGTATCGCCAAGGGCGCAGGAATATGATTCGCTGCCGGGAAATGCCGCAGCGGATTGGATTTCCTCAATTCCGGAACCGTTGGCGATATATAGGGAAATAATCCCTTCCTTCGTTAATATTCCAATAGTAGAGGCGGATTCGGATACGGATAGTGCGGTTATATTTTTGCCCGTTTCGTATATTGTGTCGTGTTCAGAGGATGTCCAAGGTATCGGCCTTCGGATAATTCTGCCGTTTGAATGTCCTATCCATAAGTAATCGGAACTGTCAACAAAGAATGATGTGGATGATTCCGTTGCCGCTGACACTGACATACCGGTATTCATATCTACAATTAGCAACTTTCCGTTAATATTAGAAATAGCAACATGCGTTCCATCATAAGAAACGCCGATATGCCGCGCTCCGATCCCTTCCGTAATCGTGACGTTGCTGATTAATGTTCCATCGCTTAGATTTGCCAAATAAATTTGATTATGGTCAGTTACAACTAGTTTTTTATTGTCGCCTGAAAAAGCCGCGCCTAAATATTGGCCTTGTGGAATGGTGAAAACTTGGCGGGTTAGGTTTGATATGTAGGCGGATTGATATGCGGACAACAAATACGGCGTATCCGCCGCTTCAACCGCAAGGGTCGCCGTTGCCAGTCTGTCAAAACTGTTTTCGAGCATTGCCGATTGCTGCGCCAATGACAACGCTTGTTGTTTTTGATTCTCAATAAGGGCGATATCTCGGCTTTCTCTCGCCTCCAAGAAAAATACGATTGATAAAACCGAACAAATAATAACCAGGAACGCCGCCGTAACCGACATTGATTTGTTCCGGATTTTACGCTTTCTGATTTTTACCGTTATTTGACGCGCGAAGTTCATTATTCCGCCGCCTGTATTATTTGACAGTACTATTTCAACGGCGGCGGAGATGTTTACATCTTTGCTATATCTTTTGACATCTACATCGGGTACCTTCATATACCAGAAATCATCACATTCAATTTTATCACGGTCTTTTACGAGTATATCTCCCGCTCTTGTGCTGTCAAACCACAGGCGAAGAAGGTCTGCGTGCGCCTGTGCCAGCTTGCTTCCCACATGAAGGATATCCGCCAGTTCCTCCGCGTTGCCGGCGGGAATATTGGCAATAGGCGATAATGATGGGGATATGCCGGCGCTGCCAGCAATGTCCAGACGAAACACAGCTATCCGCTTTCCGGCTTTTACCGAAAGATTGTACTCCCATATACAGTAATCGCTTTCCCGCCATTCCGCGCTATCAAGTACCAATACGGCGCTTGACGACAGAAACGCTTTGGCTATCTCCGCCTGATGCAAGGCGCCCGGCGTAACTCCCTCATCGTCCATCCAAACAAGAAACCCGCGGCTTTCAAGGCTTTCCTTAATGCATACGGCTTCTTTGTAACGCTTTCTGGCATATGATATCGCTATATCCATAGGTTCAGCCTCCGAACGCCAACTCTTCATTTTCTGTCAGTTCCCTGGGCAGCGCTTCCCTCAATGCTTCAATTGCTTCGGTGTCACCGGGGAATTTAATGCGCGATATCCATCCGTTTGACCGGACAATGATTGCGCCGGTTCCGTCTTCATCAAAGAGTATGTCATGAACGGGATAGTCTGAGTTAATAAGCGATAATGGATAGATAACAGAAGCAACTTCGCCCGTTTCAATGTTTATGATCACAGTACAGCCCTTTCCAATCACGGCGGCAAGCTTATTGTCTGGTGAAACTTCAATAACAAAACCTCCGATTAAATCCGGCGTAGAGGTCAGAACCCTCTTTTCCCAGATTTCCTGTGGATTCATCTCATGGATGTACAAATTCCCTTTATTATCAAGGGTTATAATTCTATCACCCGATAAAGCCGCGGCGGCTGACAGAAGCGTTGGCGTGTTAAATAGGGAATATTGCCTGCCGTCTATGTATGTAACGGTTCCAAGCGCGCTGACGGTTAAAGCGTTTTGATCGCCTAACGCGGCGACATATACAGCGTTTGCGTCGGCAGTAAACTCACATGTGACGGGTTCCGGTTCATTCACCGACCAAATCGCCATATGCCCGCGATTATTTAATATGGCGATAACAGCCGCGCATTCGGTTCCGTCAGGGGATAAATCAAACAGGGACAGGTCAATCCACGGTATGGGAATGTTTGCGAAGGATACAGTTGTTTCCGGTGCATGGGAAGGGGTTAAGCTTATACTGTTTACGCCGCCCCGGAAGGCCGCTATCATATTTGCGGAGGAGGCTGTCTTTGCGCGCGTGATATTCGCCCATAACCAATTAAACCGTTCGGTTGACAGATCATCCCGATTGATGATGGAATAACCCATCCCATTTGGCATTACCGCCGCCGCGGTGTTTTCGCCGTACACAGCGCCGATTGTATATCGTTTTGATTCCTCAAGCCCGGGCCATACGTTGTCGTAAATCATACTGTCATAAAAAAGGTTTGTATTTATATTGCCGCCGAAAATTGGTTCCATCCAAACCCGGAGCATAGAATCCGCGCCGACGGTTGCCCACGAGCCGCCGTTCAATCCAGCAATGCCCGTAACCTGCCCGTTATGCGCTTTTATCGCGCCAAACGCCGGAATGTTTGACGGATATGCAAGAACAGATATATAGCCCAATGAATCCCCGAAATAAAAATGCCCGGATTCGTCAACCATGACCGATCTGGATGCCCTCGCGCCGCCATGGTAATCAATTTCCCGAATTCGCGTTTCGTACTTATTGCCAATTCCCTCTATAACAATTAATTTATCGGAGCCGCGTTCAACATACAGAGCGTTTTGATGATGATTCGGTATTATATAACGAATATTTGGTATTTCAATTTCATCAATTTTCTCATTAATGATATATACGGATTCTGTGGAGTAAACAAAGACTTTATTACGTGTCGCTAAAGCAATCCATGCCCCTTCCTCGCTTATCGCGGCAGAAACGATACCCGTTTCGGAAAGCGTTTCAGAATCGGGTAACGTAAAAGATGATGCATTGCCTGTGAAGACGTGTAGAAGAACAAGTTGTCCGTCCGATATGCAGAGGGCGTTTTCGTTGTCTATCCATATGGGAGGGCTATTTATAATAAATGGGAGTATATACAGCAATTCGGGTACGTTAAATGATGAGTAAACCTCTACGCGCCCCGAACCGGATGATATTACGAAAAAACAGGTGCCGCCAGGGTTTGACGCGACTGTTGTATTTCCATCCCCATTAAGCGCGTCGAACACAACCTCGCCGTTTGTTGAATCTATAACAGTAAACCCGTTATTTATCTGAAAACCTACGGCAATCCTGTTTTGAGATAAAGCGCACACCGATGCCGCCGGAGCGCGTAACGGCCGGCTGGTGTGAGCTATCAGGTTGCCTGTTACAGCCCGTGTCGCCATCAGGCTTTTAGGTGACGGAGGAGATACCGTATTCACGGCGCGATCCGCTAAAATCCACGGCAAATCCGGGTCGGAATACATCAGCGCTATCGCCTGATCCGCCAGCCTTTCGGATTCGTACATAGCCGCTTCAAACAGAGCCGAAGCCGCTTCCGCGTCGGCAATTACTTTGAGTATGGAAGCCGTTATCCCGCTAGCGGCAACCATGACGAGAACTATGGTGAAAATGATTGAAATGCGCTGCTTTATCTTTCTCAAACGAATTCTCGAAACGTTAAACAGTTCATTTATTAAATTGGCGTTTGAATCCGGCAGTTCGCTAACCGGTTTATTGAGCAAACCGCCTAAAATCATTATTTCGCCTGAATTAAGTAAACCGCTTTTAGGTTTTCCGCCCATCTCCCATTTTACAGCAGATAAGCGATAATTATTCCATGCCATAATATCGTTTGTGTTACCGGCTTGCGTTACTATTTCTATAAGAGCTAAAATGTATCCAGCGCCATGCTTTAAATCAATATAAGACATTGACCCAAGCTGTTTTGGCAGCCGCCTGCTGTCAGTTCCGTCAAGAAGCAAGGGAATCAATCTGTTTTCATATGTACGGATAATGCAATCAACCATTTCATCTGATAATAATTTTAGCAAGTTATTTGATATGAAAATTATACCAATACCCTTATTATCAAGGTTCTTGAATTCAATGCAGCCACAGTCGATTAATGATACATCGTGACCCTGTTTTAGCAAATATGTTTCAATCTCATTTATTTGCTCCGCGTCATCAGCCGCATATAGTATATCAATCATATATTCTACATTTCGCCAATTGCTATTACCAAAGCAACCATAACAGCTAAAGGCAAATAAAAGCCCATTTCAGTACGGGAGAAAAGACTTTGAGGATATAATGTTTTTGCCCTCATATCAGGCTTTGGCGGCGTAAGGTTAAAATCAACGCTGTCCGCGTCTATTTTGGCTGCTCTTTCATAAAGAACCTTATACCTCCGTTCCAACTGTAAGTAATATGAATCCATTACCCAGAATAAAATAATCGGTACATATACAAGCAGGTAGATAATTAACCCGGCATTATTAGCTGAAAGGGCAAATATACCGACAATTAGCGTGATTGCCCAGCCTTTGAGCAAAAAGCAATTTTGAGCCATTCTGCTAATTACGGCTTGAATCATTTCAAGGTATTTCATTTTCGATTCATTCACTTCAAATCATCCTTACAATATTTTAATCAATTGCTTTCGGGTTTTACCATATGAATCATAATGCTTGTAGTGCCGATTCCTTCATTTACGTGCCACATTGAATGGGTTTGCCTTATTTCGATTTCACGTTGCTCTGTAAACAATCTTCCCTGCATATCATAACACTCAATATCAAGCCTTACCTTGAACGCGATAAGGGTACCGTATACATCGGGATGGTTAGGGTCGCGCAAATATGCGCCCCTTATGTCAAACAACGTGTAACCCAACCAAGATATAACTTCGCGATGAATGTTGAATTGCCAGCTTTCCTGCACATTTCCCAATAGGAATGGCTTGTTGAACATCATTTTATAAAGTTGCCGGAAGTTATTCACTTCCCATAAATCAAAGTAAATTTTCTCTGTTCTGTAGTAATCTATAAGTAAATCCATTTTATCGGCGTTTTCTTCGCTTATGGCTTGGATTTGATATGTAATTGTAATGTCTTTAGCCGTGCCTTGGCCTATATTTACAATGTTTATGGGTATACCGTCGTGGGACGGCAGTTCGCCAAGCCTTTCAACTTCCGACACAATATTCGTAACATAGATTCCGTCATTATTCTCCGCCCAATAAACCGTGGCATAAGTGGTTTCCACTACCAACTCAGGTTCAAAAGCTTTATTATACTGGGCTTGCATCTCTTCAAAAGTCGCCCTTGATATCTCGTTAGCCGCCATCGCCGCTTGGTTTGCCGCAACCGCCGCGTCGTTTGAAAATTTCGCCAGCCAAATACCAAGGACAGCGAAAGTTAAAACAAGTATTTCGATAAATGTCTTAAAACTGTCATTCGCAAGTAAGTCAATGAATTTTTTCACCCGGACCCCCTAACCTATTTTTTCGTATTTGCTAATGTTTATATGCGCATTTTATGCAAAAACCATTGCCTCCATCATTCTCATGATTAATCTTGCAACCGCAATCAGGGCAGGTCGTATAAGCGTCCGGGACGTAATCATCGTCGTAACTGCTTGAGGAATAATCCAACACTTCAATATCATCATCGTCCGAGATCCCTATGCAGATTCCCGAACGCGCGTTCTCAATGTTAAAATCATCAATCTCAATTATCTCTATTATTTGACCGTTTTCGTCCGCTTCGATATTTAAGCTCATTATAAAGTCGCAATTTATTTGCTTTGTTAATCTGCAATACTCCGTTTCCTTAAATAAATAACGGCCTTCTTCCTTGTCCCAAAATGAGTTTTCTTCGTCAACGCGCGTATAATCCACAACCAGAGTAACATTCGCGTCAATATGGGCAGATATAACATTTTCTACCGCATCGTCTAAATATGTAAGTGAAAAATCGTCAACTTCGGCTGAAATAATTTCTTCTATTTCACATTCATAAGCGTCGTCAATCCATACTCCGGCATAAGAAATTACGTTTTCAATTCTTTCCTGAATACTTTGCTTAACGGCAAGGTTATTGAGATATTGTTGAACTATTTTTGCATTCAATGCGGATATTTCTTCGGCAACCTTTGTTATGTATTTAAATAAATCTTCCGAACGTGAAAAAGTCCGAAATTTTTTATCACCCGATAATGCGCCGCATAACCCTTTGTCGTCAGAAACAACATTGATAACAACGTTCATTTCATCAGCATAGCTGCGCAAAACGTAAATTATAAAAGAGTCCTTAAACTCATCACCTTTCTTTGTATTATCTTCAAACGGAAGGATCTTCTTAAAATAATCAATTAAGATATCATCCACATTAATGCCATTGGATGCGATGATCTCGCAATTTGCCGAAGATAGGAAATCATTAAAAGACTGTACCGCTTTTGATGTTGTATCATCTACGTCAATTTTTTTTATCATTTCGTTAAAATCGGGCAAGTTTTGAATACTTCCGGCATTGCGCGCAAGCTTTCTCTGATCAGAAACGAATGATTTAACTTCTTCTTTTATATGATTAGTGACCTCTCCGACAACTACCGTTGTTGACAGCAAATGAATAGTACCCTTAGAGGTTAACTCAAGGATTTTACGCATAGGGGTTGAGTTGAAATTGTGCCCGCACCGTTTATATTCATTCGTATCAAGAAAAACCACGATTTTTCCCATATTTCCTCCGTTTATATATTTGCGCCGCAAAAGCGGCAATCAATTCGCCGCCTGATTAACGGGTATCATTATCCTTCCTAAACGCGTAAAACCCAAATGACGTTTTTGCCGCCGATATTACGTCTCCTGACCTCAATTCTATTGTTTTAGCGGGCATTCCGTTAACCATTGTCCCGTTGACGGATTTGTCCGTGAGAATCGGGAGATTATCTAAAATGCTTATTGTAAAATGTGTTCTGGAAACATAGGGGTTCTGTATGACAATGTCACATGTGCCGTCACGGCCGAATGATGTTTCGGGCTTTGTCAGGGGGAAGAAGATTTTTTTACCGTAGGCACTGACGGAATGACTGTTTTGCGTTATTATCTCCTCTTTGTTGCCCAAGAAATCAATAAAATATTGTACGCCCGGCGCGGCTGCCTGCGGCAGAATGCTTTTATCTGTTTCTTCCGCATCCTCGGTAGATTCAGTATATTTCGTCGCTTTTATACTTGGCGTTTTAGGGGAATCCGCATAAACGCGCGGAAGCATGGCTTTGATATTACCAGACTTTCGTTTTTCTCGCGTTGCGAATCTAACGATTAAATAAATTTGCAAAGCTACGGTTATTACAACGATAAAAATCATTAGAACCAGCAGACTGTCCATTATACTACCTCCCAAATCTGGATTGCAGTGCCGCCTAGAAAGGATAGTAAAGAGACAGCCGCCGCGTAATTCCTTAAATTATTGTTCGTAATGTCGATTGCTAATTCGGGAGCCAGTGCCTTTAATGTGATTATTCCATAAAAAACAGATGACATGACGATAACAAATATGCAAACGAACAGCGCAAGGTTAAAGATATTCGAATCCCGCTCCCATAATTTCAAGCTGACCATATCCCTCAGCGTAATAATTGAGATAATAATGCCAAAAAACAGCAATTCGTTGATAAGGACCCTGGCTTCGCCATCTGTCGGAAAATAATATGATAACGTCGTAAAGATAATAAACGGCAGTAGCGACAGAACGCATGTATACAGCATCCAATGTATCATTTTACCGAATATTTTAGATCCGAGTTTCTTATCCGGAGTACTTGCCGGCGGCGGTTCCCAACCGGGAAGAGGTGCGGCATATTGCGGCGGTTTGTATAAAGGGAGCGGCGGGCTCTCGTACTTAGGGGTGATAAGGGTTGCATCCAAATCATATTCATTCGTCGAAATTGATTCCAGCGCTTCACGCATTTGGCTGTGGCTCCCGAACCGGTCCCCGGCGTTGTAAGCGCACGCTTTCATGATAATTGCGGCTAAACGCCCGGAACAATCACGCGGCGGAGGCAAATGTTCACCGCTAAGCCGCCTGATTAAAGCTTCTTCCCTTTCGGCAGCTGCCGGCGAAGGCATCCCTGCTGTGCGCTCCGATAGAAATGGAGGTTGGTTTCCGTTTAGCAAACGATACATAACCATTCCAAGAGAATACATATCGGCGGAAAAGCCATATGTTCCGCCAGCCGCTACTTCTGGCGCCATAAAAGACCGTGTTCCTATCACCGTTGTATCGGACGGGAGTCTTTCTTGGGGAAGCGCGGTACCGAAATCCCCCAGTTTATAATCTGAGTTCTGAGATACAAGGATATTTTCTGTTTTTACATCTCTATGTATTATGTCGTTATCGCCGCAAAACTCAAGGGCCTTGCAAATATCTATTCCAAGCCGTATAACATCCCGGTCCGTTATGTCATTGGCCAGCATGTAATCGGACAGCGGCGTCAACAGCTCCATACGCAGAAAAACATCCCATCCCAGCCCGTCTTCATGCTCCATAATTTGATGTTCTTCATATTTAACTATGTTACTGTGATCCTTTAGTTTCGACATAAGCGCTATTTCACCGATAAACGCTTCAACGGCGGGCCAATACAACGCGCGGACTTCATCGGGAGAAAGCCCCTTATCAACTTCGCCGGGACTTCGCGGTATGGTAATAACTTTAAGGGCGGATTTTAACGTCTGCCCGGATTCTTCCTTTGATATCTCAAAAACCCTTCCAAAGCTGCCCTCGCCAAGCTGCCGTTCAAAAGACCACGCACCGAATAAGGGTTCATATTTTTTATAATATTCTATATCAGGCATAAAAACCACCCTGTGTTTTGAGTGTTGAGTTCTTTAAATAACAGTTTAATTCAATGAGACAACTGTTGTCAAGACGTAGGTGCTTCAAAATTCAATCAAACATATACTTCCAGTCTATAAAATAGGGATTGATAATATCATGTATTTTGTGTGGATAATACGATTTCAAGCTTTTTTACAAACTCCTGGTCATCTTCATATACAAGATGCACTTATGGAATTGCCGCAGCCCGGATACGAGGTATCCATAGCGGAAATCAAATCCTCTGTCAACGAAACAAGGCGTATCTCTAAGATGGTGCAGGATATTGCGCTTCAATCAAATTCGCTGACACTTAACCTCTCTGCCGAAGCAGCCAAGACCGAGGATTGCATAGGTTTAAGTATTGTCGCAGATGAAATCCGAGGCCTTGACGCGAAGTGTCAGGAGGCGGCCGAATATGTCTCGAATACGATACAGGATTTGATATGTAAATTCGATTCGTTCTTTAGTGCCGACTACCAAAGTGAAGGGGATGACTTGTGATTCAAAGTATAGGAATGGCCGCACAAACCACGCCCCCCAGCAACAAAATCTTCAGAACATCCACCAAGAATCAAGGCGACATATTAAGGTCTTGGAGCACGTACAACAACAAAGCTGATACATTACTCTGCCTGATGCCGGGGAGGGCTACGACCCTCCCCGAAGTGCTCCAATCAATATCCGCCTAACGAGCCGCCCGACACGCGGCGAAACGCCCCGTATGGGGCGTCGCGGAAGTCGATTCCCAAAATATCTGCGCCGTTCAAAAATTAGAACACTAGCTGAACGGCAGACAAGCATGCTAGATACTATCAAATAGCGCCGCCTTCATCATAATCGCGCATTCTGTCCGGATAAGCTGTAAATCGCAGCCAATTTTATATGGAACGCTAATATCGCCGTTTTCGGCATACGCGTTCGCCGCGCAGCCGCCGCCGCAGTAGAACTTACCCCAGCAATCCCGGCATTTATCGTTTGAATAAACATTACATAATGAAAACGATTTGTTAATACGATTGTTAATATCAAAATCGTGGATTGTGCCCACCTTAAACTCCGGGATTCCGGCAAATTGGTGGCAAGGGTATAACTCCCCGTCAGCCGTAGCCGCCAGATATTCCGTTCCCGCCCCGCAACCGCCTAGACGCTTTAACGCGCATGGCCCGCCGGTGAGGTCGATCATAAAATGGAAAAAATTAAAGGGGTTCCTCGATTTTTCACGCGCTATCATTTCTTGGGTAAGGCGAATGTACTCTTCGCGTATACGCGGAATGTCCTCATCTTTAATTGTAAATACGGATTCGGGACCAATTACAGGCTCAACAGAGATTTGCTTAAACCCCAAATCCGCCAGATGCAGTACGTCGCTGGCAAAATCCAGGTTGAATTTAGTGAATGTACCCCGAATATAGTAATTATTCTGTTTGCGGCTTTCGGCGGCTTTTTGGAAAACCGGGACAAGCCGGTCGTAACAGCCCTCGCCGTTATGCCCCTTGCGCATACGGTCGTTTACTTCCTTGCGCCCGTCAAGACTTAGGACGATATTAGACATTTCCTTGTTGATAAAATCAAGTTTTTTATCGTCAAGAAGCAAGCCGTTCGTCGTCAGTGTGAAACGTATGTTTTTTGCCGTCTCCTTCTCTCTTTCCCGGGCATATTCAACTATTTTGACAATAACGCCAAAGTTTAAAAGCGGCTCACCGCCAAAGAAGTCAACCTCAAGGTTCTTTCTGTTTCCGGAGTTCTCTATCAGAAAATCAATAGCCCTTTTGCCCGTTTCCAAATCCATCATGCCCTGCCCGGCGCAATCGGTAATATCCGACGCGAAGCAATATCCGCACTTCAGATTACAGCCATGGGCAACCAGCAGGCACAAGGCTTTTACAACAGTTTCACTGTTTTTTACGTGTTCCGCCAAGTTTTCGTAAGGATCCTTTGAAAACAACATTCCCGCAGAAATAAGCCCGTCTATTTCATCAAACGCGCGTGATAATTCATCTAAGGGATATCTATCCCCCAGAATTGCTAATATCTCTTCCCTGCTCTTTGTTTCGTAATAATCCAAAACATCACAAACCGACGCGGTAGCAACATGCACCGCGCCGGAATTTGTGTCAATTATTATATGGAAACCGTTTAGCTCGTACTTATGAATCATTTACTCTCGCATATCTGATTAGCTACCGTGCAGCTTGTTTTGCAAGCGCTTTGACAGGATGCCTGGCATTCTCCGCAGCCACCCTTTGATTCGGTGTTGTTAAGTAATTTTGTGTTAAGTGTTTTTATCAGCGTTGTGTTTTTGTCCATTTCCAGCCTCCGCGTATATTTTTGATAATTATAACAAATTACAAAGAATAATTCAAGCAAAAATCTCCTCGGCGGCTGAAATCTCGTCCGGGGCGCCCTGTTCGGCAATGCGCCCGTTTCCTATGGCGTAAACATAGTCGCAAATCTTCATCGTACCGGGGTCGTGGGTTACAACAATACAGATGTGGTCTTTGGCAATGGATTTTACTACTCCTCGGAATCGCTCTACTGATTCGATATCCAAGTTGGCCGTCGGTTCGTCAAAAACGATGACGGGCGCTTTTTTATACAATGCCCGCGCGATTGCTATGCGCTGAGCTTGCCCGCTTGAAACCGTGCCGCCGCTTTCGCCAAGCATTGTGTCAAAACCTTGGGGTAAGCCTTCTACAAACTCCAGTATGTTCGCTTCCCCGGCGCATTGCCTTAAAAGTTCAGGATTTTCCGCGCCGGACATAATTATATTTTCGCGCACCGACCCGGCGAACAGGTAATCACTCGGCGGCACATAGGCTATCTGCGGCAGAATCGCACCGTTCTTTACCGGCTTTGTCGGTGAAGCCAGTTCAACACTTCCTTCCGCTGCCGGGAACAGCCCGATCAAAAGCTTTAAAAGCGTACTCTTCCCTACCCCGCTCTTTCCTATGATGCCGGTTATGCTTCCTTTTTTAAACTCCGCGTCTATGCCCGTAAACACATTATCGCCTTCTTCATATGCAAAGCTTACTCCGTTTACGCAGAGGCCTGACGCGTCATATATAAGGTTTCTGTCGTATTCCTCGTCACGCGGCGCGTCAAAGATTTCACCGATGCGCGCGGCGGAGGCTATCCCCTGGTTGATTGCCGCCACATGTCCGGAAAGGTTGGCAATGGGATTAATTATAAAGTTCATAAGCTGGACAAGGGTTATCATTGCGCCGATGGTAAGGCTGCCGTTAAAAACCAGGTACGACCCATAACCTATGACGGCTATAAAAATGGCGGATGCCACAAGGTTTCCCGAAAAAGTGGCAAAGCCCTGCCAAAGCCCCAGCCTTACCGCGCTTTTGATTTTTTTCGCATATATAACATCCGATTTAGCCACGGTCTTTTCACGCATAAAATAGGTTTTAATCAAGACCAGACGGCTTAAAGCTTCCTGCATGAACGTCCTGTGTTCTTCGTCATTTTCCTTGTCGGTTTTCGCCGTTTTTTGCATTATGGGCGTAAATACCGCCATAATACCCAGTAAGACAGGCATGACTATAAACACCACCAGCGAAACCTGCCAGCTTAGCGTAAAACACGCAATGGTCGCTAAAATTATGCTTATAACATTGGATAGAATATTCTGGGATATATTAGGCGGTATTTCGCATACCGCCGTTACATCGGCTGTCAGGCGGGTCTGCATTTCACCCGTGTGGTATTTGGCAATCCCCCTCATGTTTTTTGTAAAAATAGCGTTGAGGAATGAACCGCGCAGATTTCTCTCCATTTTGCCGGAAAGCATGCTGCGCAAATACATGGACAGCAGCAGCAGAGCGCACTCATATGCTATCAGTCCGCCGGTCATCAGCATTATAGTGCCAAAAGCAAGGTTGGTGTCGCCCATTGCGAAATCGACATATTGCTTTAAGACGAACGCCATCACTATGTTGCCGACCGTCAGTCCTATCTGCGTCAATGTGTAAAAAAACCATAGATGTTTATTACCTTTTGTCTGCCCAAATACCCACTTCAATCCGTAGGCGCTCTTTTGCTTCGGTTCTTTTTTGCTTTTCTTAGCCATTGCCGCGCTCCCCCATAATTGATATCAATTCCTTAATTTCCTCGCTTGCTATAATTTTACCGTACACCTTGATACTCTCAACGGCGGCCGCGAATAGCTGCGTATCCACCCTCTTGTCAATATGAACCGCCCCAACCACCGTTATACGGAACCGTTTGTTTTTTTCAACTGCCTCCTGGAAGTCGTCGCGTGTGAATCTTGTTACGCCAAGGGTAAAAAACCAATTGGTTTTCGATTCTAAGTTTAATTTTAAGTCCATTAAGGGCGGCTTAGCCAACTCCCTTATCTCTTGATCATATGCGACAAGGCGCTCCCTTATCGCCGTCCTGATGAAATCCGATCGGTTGGAAAAGAGTCCATGCTCTACCAACACGTCAATTTTACCCATTTCAACCATGCCGAGGTTTATTGTGATCTTTTCTGTTTCCATCTGTACATCCTCCTTTTAACATCTATATGGATGGTTTATAGATGATTATTATAATATACGCCTCTTTCATTAAGAAGTTTATTCAACCACAAAAATCACAAAAAAACACAAAAAAACCCTTCGGCTGTCGAAGGGTTTGGGGTCGTTATATTTATAATGCGGCTTTGGCTACATCCACAAGTTTTGCGAAAGCCGCCGGATCTGTTACCGCCAAATCCGCCAGCATTTTTCGGTTCATGCCTACTCCCGCCGCTTTAAGGCCGTGCATAAATTTTGAGTAAGACAGGCCGGATATACGGGTAGCCGCGTTAATACGAGTGATCCACAAGCTGCGGTAGTCCCTCTTGACCTGTTTGCGGCCCGCGAAAGCATGCGCCATCGCGCGCATTACGCTCTGCTTGGCTACTTTGTACTGCTTACCTCTGGCGCCGTAATAGCCTCTCGCCAGCTTTAATACCTTTTTATGGCGTTTACGCGCCTTTAGAGCGCCTTTAACTCGTGCCATTATATTACCCCTTTCGTATTATGCCATCAAAGATTTACTTGGCGTAAGGCATTACGCGCTTGTAGTTTTTTTCCATTGTCTTATCAACAAGTTTCGGGCTCCTTAAACGGCGTTTACGCTTGGGGCTCTTTTTTTCAAGGAAATGGCCGTGGCCGGAACTGAAGCGTTTGAGTTTGCCGGTTCCGGTTATCCTGAAGCGTTTGGCGACGGCCTTGTTTGTTTTAAGCTTTGGCATTATTTCTTACCTCCTTTGTGGTTGAAGTCGGGAATCACGTGGTTGTCTTGCGCGGGTTTAAGAACATTATCATGTTTCTGCCTTCCATTTTGGGCGGCCTGTCGATGGTGCTGAACTCGTCCACGGACTTCGCGAAATCAAGCATAATTATTTGCGCGGCGCCTTGGCGTCCCATTTCCCGACCATACCTGAATCTAATGCTGACCTTGACTTTATCGCCGGATTTCAAGAATTCCAAAGCCTGCTTGACTCTGACGTTTACGTCATGGGTATCAATGTTTGGGGAAAGGCGTATTTCCTTCATTTCAATTATCTTTTGCTTCCTGCGGGCTTCCTTTTCTTTCTTCGCCTGCTCGAACTTGAACTTGGAATAATCCATAATCTTGCAAACAGGCGGTTTAGCCGCCGGGGCGATCTTTACAAGGTCAAGCTGCTTTTCGTCAGCCATCCTTTGCGCCTCTTTGGTTTGGACAATCCCAAGCTGGGTTCCGTCGGAATCAATAAGACGAATCTCCTTATCCCTGATTTCATCATTGATCATTAATTCATTAATGATCGAGCACCGCCTTTCTAATAGAGGAAATAGAATAAAAAATAAGCGTGCAAAAGCGCGCTCACATAAACGTTGTTTGGGCCTGTGCACATGCAGTTCAATGCGCACGGTGTGTCCGCCTGTTTATGAACCTGTAAAGCCTGAGCATACAGGTGAGAAAGCTTCTGCTTTGTTTGCAACATCATACCATATAATTTTATAGTTGTCAACGGGTAATTTATTGTATATAATATTATTCGGAAATATTCGGGAGGGGGGCTACTGTGTTTCTGCTTGATGCCCATGTTGATTCCGTTACGCGTATTTTACGTTTGAGGGATGAGCCGCAATGGGAGCTGGACGGCGATATAGGGCAAATAAACCTGAAAAAGCTGGAGGCTTTTAACGCGCCCGTTATCTTTTTTGCTATTTTTTTGGACAGGGAAGAAATGACCGGCTTATTTAGTAATTTTTTAAAGTTTTACGGATTTCTTGAGGATCAAGTACGCAAGAACGCGGATAAGGCCGCGATGGCCCTCAGCTATGCCGATATCCAAAGAAATATGCGTGACGGGAAGCTCTCCGCCGTGCCTGTTATTGAAGACGGCAGCATATTGGAAGGCAAGATGGAAAACCTGTATAAAGCCGCTGAAATGGGCATTCGTTATATAACGCTTACATGGAATTATGCAAACGAGATAGGCGAGCCTTCTAAAATTGACGGAAAAGGTCTGACGGCTTTTGGCAGGGATGCTGTGCGTGAAATGAGGAATTTGGGTATTCTAACCGATGTATCGCATCTGTCGGAGCCCGGGTTTTGGGATGTTTACAACCTTACGGACGGCCCCTTTATCGCCAGCCATTCAAATTGCAAAGCCCTGTGCAGCCACCACCGCAACCTTACTGACGGTCAGTTAAAGGCTATCGGCGAGAAAGGCGGCTGCGTCGGGCTGAACGTAAACCCGCCGTTTTTGGTGAACAAGCCGGAGAATGGTTCGGATTTGATTGCCGGTATCGACGATGTGTGCCGCCACGCGGACCATATGTTGAAACTGGCGGGCGAAAATAATGTGGGGCTCGGAACGGATTTTGACGGTATAAGCAGGGTGCCGGAAGGGCTTGAGGACGCGTCAAAGCTCACTTCGCTACATGGTATGTTCATTAAACGCTACGGCTCCGAGCTTACAAGGAAGATTTTCTTCGGTAATTTCATGAGGGTGCTGGAGGAAATGGCGTGAAAATTATAATAGTGTGAGGGCTTGTGTTAAAAGTAATAACTAATTACTATATACCGTACAAGGAGGATTTTTACAAATGCTAGACTACCAGGAACTGATCAAATCCGACCCGGAGATAGCGAATGTTATAACCGCGGAACTTGCCCGTCAGCGCGGCGGCATTGAGCTTATAGCCAGCGAGAACTTTGTTTCGGAAGCGGTTATGATTGCCATGGGTTCGCCCCTTACGAACAAATACGCCGAGGGATATCCGGCGGCGCGTTATTACGGCGGCTGCGAAGAGGTAGATGTGGCCGAAAACCTTGCCATTGACCGATTGAAGAAGCTTTTTGACGCTGAACACGCCAATGTCCAGCCCCATTCGGGCGCGCAGGCAAACATGGCCGTATTTCTGGCGGTTTTAAAAGCGGGCGACACGTTCCTCGGCATGAACCTCAATCATGGCGGGCACCTCACCCACGGGCAAAAAGCCAATATAAGCGGCAAGTATTACAATGCCGTGTCTTATCAAGTTGACAAAGACACCGAACAAATTGATTATGACAATGTACGCGCGCTGGCCCTTGAACACAGGCCCAAGCTCATCATCGCGGGCGGAAGCGCTTACCCGCGTACGATTGATTTCGAGAAATTCGGAGCAATCGCAAAAGAAGCGGGGTCTTTATTAATGGTTGACATGGCGCATATCGCGGGCCTTGTCGCCGCCGGGCTTCACCCAAGCCCCGTACCCCACGCCGATTTCGTCACATCCACCACACATAAAACCATGCGCGGCCCGCGCGGCGGCTTTATTCTTTGCAAGGCCGCGCATGCTAAAAAAGTTGACAGCGCCGTATTCCCGGGAATCCAGGGCGGCCCGCTCATGCATATTATCGCGGCAAAAGCAGTTTCTTTTAAAGAAGCGCTTGACCCCGGCTTTACCGATTATCAGAAACGCGTTGTGGCGAACGCAAAGGCTTTAGCCGCCGGGCTTGTGGCGCGCGGTATGCGCCTTGTATCGGGCGGCACTGACACGCACAAGATGCTGGTTGACCTCACGCCCCTTAACGTTACCGGCGCGGACGCGGAGAAGAAGCTGGATGCCGTACACATCACATGCAACAAAAATACGATACCATTCGAGACCCTCAGCCCCAAGGTAACCAGCGGCATCCGTCTCGGCACGCCCGCCGTTACAACACGCGGTATGAACGAAGCCGACATGGACGAGCTTGCCGACATCATCGCCTGCACGCTCAAGGATTTCGACGGTTATAAAGATAAAGCAATCTCGCGTGTAAAGGCGCTTACTGAAAAGTATCCGTTGTATTAAAAATCTGCAAGCAACAAATCCCCGCGAGTATCCAAATACGGCAGCTGTTGCCGTATTTGGATACTTGATAATTGTAATATGCCTTACTTCGGCCATGCGGACTGTATTAAAAGTATTGATGATGAATATAAACGCACCTTGTATCACGCCGTCCAAGACGAAATAACGGGCTGTTATGAATGCAAAAAAGCTTGTAATTTTTACCAAGCTTGTATATAATCATCTGGACAAATAATTGGAGGTTTTTAAATGGCTACAAAGTATGTGTACACCTTCGGCGAAGGCGACCTTAGTATGCGCAATTTGCTTGGCGGCAAGGCGGTAAACCTGTGTGACATGATTAAAATCGGCGTGCCGGTACCGCCGGGTTTTGTCGTTTCTACCGAAGCCTGCGGCGTTTATAACTCCCAGGGCAAGAAATTGCCCGATGATATTAAAAAGCAAATCGACTGGGCCATGGGCGAAGTCGAGAAACAGATCGGCAAAAAGTTCGGCGACGAAGCAAACCCCCTGCTGGTATCCGTACGCTCCGGCGCGAGGGTTTCCATGCCCGGCATGATGGATACGGTGCTGAACCTCGGGCTTAACGACGTCAGTGTCGAAGCCTTGGCGAAAAACACCGGCAACCCGCGCTTCGCTTATGATTCATACAGGCGCTTCATTATGATGTTCTCAGACGTTGTTATCGGCGTGGACAAACACGCGTTCGAACGTAAGCTTGACAAATACAAAGAGGATAAGGGATATACCAACGACCTTGACTTGACGGCGGACGACTGGAAAGCCGTAAGCGAGTTATTCAAAGGCATTTTCCGCGAAGATCAGGGCAAGGATTTCCCGCAGGACGCGAAAGACCAGCTTTACGAAGCCGTTGGCGCTGTGTTCCGCTCCTGGGATAACGAACGCGCGTTTATTTACCGCCGCATGAACGACATCCCGTACGAATGGGGCACCGCCGTCGTCGTGCAAAGCATGGTTTTCGGCAATATGGACGACGATTCCGGTTCGGGCGTTGTATTCTCGCGTAACGCCGCCACCGGTGAAAACAAGATTTACGGCGAGTTCCTGATGAATGCCCAGGGCGAGGACGTTGTCGCCGGCGTGCGCACTCCCGAGCCCTTTGAGGCTTTAAAAGGCAAAAAGCCCGCCATATATGAGGAATTCGTTAAAATAAACAATATGCTGGAAAAACATTACAAAGACATGCAGGATATGGAAATCACCATCGAACAGGACAAGCTGTGGTTCCTGCAGACACGCGGCGGCAAGCGCACCGCCCACGCCGCAATTCAAATCGCTATCGACATGGTGAACGAGGGACTGCTTACGCCCGAAGAAGCGCTGATGAAGGTAGACCCCAAAGCGCTTGACCAGCTTTTGCATCCCATGTTTGACCAGAACGCGCTCAAGGCGGCGGCACCAATCGGCGGCGCTCTGCCCGCCTCACCCGGAGCGGCCTGCGGCAAGGTCTATTTTACCTCCGAGGACGCTAAAGCAGCGCATCTCAAGGGTGAAAAAGTCATTCTTGTGCGGCTGGAAACCTCTCCCGAAGATATTGAGGGTATGCATGTTTCGCAGGGTATCCTCACCGTTAAAGGCGGCATGACAAGCCACGCGGCGGTTGTGGCGCGGGGCATGGGTACATGCTGTGTTTCGGGCTGTGAGGCAATCAGGATTAATATGGAAGATAAATATTTTGAGCTGGGCGGCAAGCGTTACAATGAGGGCGATGTTATTTCGCTTGACGGCAGCACGGGCAAGATTTACGGGCATGAAATCCCTACTGTTGAGCCGAAAATCTCCGATAATTTCGCCGTATTCATGGCGTGGGCAGACAAGGCGCGTACCCTTAAAGTGCGCACTAACGCCGACTCGCCGGGCGACGCTAAGCAGGCAATCGCTTTCGGCGCGGAAGGCATAGGCCTCACCCGCACCGAACATATGTTCTTTGAAGGCGACCGCGTACACAAGGTGCGCCGCATGATCCTTGCCGATAACGAAGCGGAGCGCCGCGCCGCGCTGGATGAGCTGCTTCCGTACCAAAAAGGCGACTTTACGGGTATTTTCGAGGCCATGCAGGAGCGCCCCGTAACCATCAGGCTGCTTGACCCGCCGCTACACGAATTTATGCCCAGCTCCGACAGCGATTTTGAAACCCTCGCCGGCATGACAGGCAAATCCGTAGCCGAGGTTAAAGCCAAGGCACGCGCCCTGCACGAGTTGAACCCCATGATGGGCCACCGCGGCTGCCGCTTGGCCGTAAGCTACCCTGAAATAGCCGAAATGCAAACCCGCGCCATCATTGAGGCCGCTATCGAAGTTAAGAAAAACAAGGGTTACAACATCGTCCCCGAAATCATGATACCCCTTGTGGTTGAAATAAAAGAGCTGCGTTTCGTGAAGGACATCATTGACCGTACCGCGAAGGAAGTTATCGGGAAATCCGGCATTGCACTTGATTACATGGTAGGCACGATGATCGAGATACCGCGCGCCTGCCTTACCGCCGACGAGATCGCCAAGGACGCCGAATTCTTCTCCTTCGGCACAAACGACCTGACCCAGATGACCTACGGCCTGTCACGCGACGACGCCGGACGCATCCTTGAGGACTACCAAGCCCGCGGCATCTTTGACGCCGACCCCTTCGCCCGGCTTGACCGCATCGGCGTCGGCTCCCTCATGCGCGTAACCGTCGAAAAAGGCCGTCAGACGCGCCCATCCATCAAGCTGGGCATTTGCGGCGAACACGGCGGCGACCCCAGCTCCATTGAATTTTGCCATATGATCGGGTTGGATTATGTAAGCTGCTCGCCTTTCCGCGTGCCGATAGCGCGGCTTGCGGCGGCGCAGGCGGCTATTAAAGGCAAGTAATAAGAAAAATAATAAGGTAAGCAACGGAGGGACGTAGGGTGGTATTTACTTTGCGTTCCTTCGTTTTATGGAGAAATTATGTCTGAACGGATTTTTACCGATGAACAAAACGCAGCGATAACAACGCGCGGCTGCGACCTTCTGGTTTCAGCCGCGGCGGGCAGCGGCAAGACCGCCGTGCTTGTTGAGCGGGTTATTAAAATGGTAACGGATAAAACGCGGCCCGTTGATATGTCGCGTTTTCTTGTCGTTACGTTTACGGACGCCGCGGCAGCTGAAATGCGCGCGCGTATAAGGGAAGCGCTGTCAGGGCTTTTGCGGGCGGAGCCTGGAAATAATTGGCTGAGAAGCCAGGAAAGCCAGCTGAATGACGCGTCCATTATGACCATTCACGCTTTTTGCGGCTCCGTTATCCGAAGATATTTCCATTTAACGGGAATAGACCCGTTTTACACGGTTGCGGACCAACAAGAAGCCGAGTTGATGAAGCGCGATGTTTTAGATGAATTGCTGGAGGAAATGTATTCAAACAATGCCGGGCTTAACACGCGCGTTCTGGGCGAGGACGGAAACGCTTTGTTTCTGGAGCTTGTGGAGATTTACGGCGGGCATGTGACTGACGATGCCTTGGGGGATCAAATCCTTCGCCTGCACGATTATGCCTGCGGTGAGCCATGGCCCGAAAAATGGCTGAAATGGGCCGGAACTGGCGACAGCGCGGTTTTTGAGGATACCGCGTGGTATAGATTCCTTATGGACGATGCGCGCGATTCCCTTGAGGACGCTCTGGAAGCGGCTAAGAAAGCGGCAACGCTTGCAAGTTCTTTTCTTTTACACGAGAAGTACATCAGCGCGGTTGATAATGACGCGCGCCTTATTGAAAAATGCTTGGAGGCATGGAGCAGGGGCTGGGATGCATTATACGAGGCCCTTGATTTCGAGTTTGAGCGGCTTAGCGCGGCAAAGGTTAAAAACCTAAGCGGCGATGAGGAAGAACAGGCATCGGACTTAAAAGAGCAAATCCGAGGGATACGCGATAAGCATGTAAAGCTGCCTATAAATACATTAAAAAAGAGAATTTTTCTTAAACCTAAAGATGAAACGATAACCGACCTGAGAATATCCGAACGCGCGGTTAATGGGCTGTGCGGGCTTGCCGCCGAACTGCGCAGGCGTTTCACCGACGCCAAGAGCGAGCGTAATATTTTAGATTTTAATGATTTGGAACATGAGTGCGTTAAGATATTACTTGATGATGAGGGCGGCCTGAGCGGCGCGGCGGCGGAGCTTGCCGAGCGGTATGAGGAGATCTTTATTGACGAGTATCAAGACTCGAACGCCGTACAGGAGCTGCTTTTATCCTGTATATCCGGCGCGCCGCACGGCAGGACGCGGAACACCTTTATGGTTGGGGACGTAAAACAAAGCATATACCGGTTCAGGCTAGCCGACCCTGAGATTTTTAACGCGAAGTATAACAGTTTCCGCACCGAAAATTATGCAAATCAACGTCTTGTGATTCTTACCCGCAATTTTCGCAGCCGCCGCGCCGTGCTTGACGCCGTAAATCTTGTTTTCTCGCAAATTGCGTCAAGCAAGCTTGGGGGCACGGACTACCGCGATGATGAAAGCCTTCATTTCGGCGCGGAATACTACAGCGCGGACGAAGAGCGCCATGTCACGGAAGTTATATGCGTAGATACCGGCAATAAAGGTTTTGATAATGACGAAAGCCCGGACAGCCTTGATTTCGCGGAGCTGTCCAAAATGGAAAAAGAAGCCGCCGTCGCCGCCCTGCGAATTAAAGAACTGCTTGACGAGCCTTTTATGGTTGATGGAAGGGATGGAACCCCGCGTCCGATGCGCGCTTCCGACATCGCCATTTTACTCCGTTCGCCGCGTGACCTTGCCGATATCTATGTGCGGGCATTGAAGGATTTGGGTATTTTTGCGGAATCCGAAGCCGCCTCCGGGTATTTTGAAACGCCGGAGGTTCTTGTTGCCTTGTCATTCCTGCGCGTAATCGATAACCCTCGTCAGGATATACCGCTTACCGCGGCGTTGTATTCCCGTGTTTACGGCCTTACGGCGTCGGAGCTTCTGCGCATAAGGCAATCAAACGGCGGGCAGATGTATAATGCGGCGCGGCTTTATCTGGAAAACGGCGCGGATGAGGACATTAAAAGTAAGCTGGGGCGTTTTTTTACCGATTTGAAACGATGGCGCGGAATTGCGGCCGCGGAGGGTGTGAGCGCCCTGCTCCAGGCTGTTTTGGAGGAATCCGGGCTGATGCTGTTTGAAGGGGTTTCAAGCGGCGGCGCGATACGTCAGGCAAATTTGCGCGCGCTCCATGCTTACGCTATAGGCTACGAAAAAACGCGTATGCGCGGGCTGTTTAATTTCATCCGCTTTGTTGACAGAATCATTAAGACAGGCAAGGATTCGGGCGTAAAGCCGGCAAAAGACGAAGGGACCGACGCCGTTAAGATAATGAGCATACACAAGAGCAAGGGGCTTGAGTTTCCCGTTGCGCTGGTTTGCGGTCTGGGCAGGAAATTCAACCTGCGCGACACACAGGGGCGGCTGCTTTTGCATAATAATCTGGGCATCGGTACGGGCGCGCTGGATCTTACGGCCCGCGTCCATTCCGACACGCCCAAACGCATGGCTTTATCCGCAAAACTTAGGCAGGAAAGCATATCCGAGGAACTACGCGTGTTGTATGTGGCAATGACCCGGGCGCGTGAAAAGTTGATTTTAATTGGTGAAACTAAGAAAGACCCGGCTGATGTCTTTGCGCAGGCCATCGAATACAGCGGCATTAAGCTGCCGTATAGGTTGTTGAAAAAGAATCTTTGCTTTATGGATTTCATTTTGCAAGCGTTGGCAAGGCAGGAGTACGCGGGCGGGCGAATCAAGGTTATATGCCCGCCGGTGCCCGATATTCCAGCACATGAAAGCATTTCTTTGCCACCCCTTGAAGAGTTTGAGGAAACAGCGGTTTCCCGGCCCGAGCTGGCAGACATGCTCTTTTACGAATATCCTCACGCAAAAGCGGCTTTTATTCCGCGTAAATTGAGTGTTACGGAGGTAAAACGTCTGTATTACTCCGAGCAAGTACGCGAAAGCGGGCATATCCTTCCAGAATCGCCCACCCCCCTGCCCTCACCCGCTTTTATGTCCTCGGTTAAAAATTTTAGCGCTGCGGAGCGCGGGACGATTTTTCATATGATCCTGGAACGCCTGCCGTTATCCGCAACAACAGCCGCAGAGGTTAAGGCGTTGATTTCATCCCTTGTAAGCGACCGTTTTCTCAACGCGGAGGAAGCCGCAACTGTGGATATAAATAAAATTGAGCGTTACCTTACCGGGGCGCTGGCGGGGCGTATCCGAACCGCTGAACGCGTATGGCGCGAACAGGGTTTTACGATTTCCGTCCCCGCCGGTGATATAAACCCGGATTGGATCGGGCAGGACGGTGAAATAATGGTGCATGGCGTTATTGACTGCGTATTCATGGAAAACGGCAAATTGACGCTGGTTGATTATAAAACGGGCCGGTTTACCGACGCCGAAAACGAATGGAAGCGTTATCAGCCGCAAATGGCGCTGTACGCCCGCGCCATAAAAGAATATTTTGGCACGGATGCCTCGGAGTCGTTGATGTATTACTTTGATAACGGCGTAACCCTTAATCGGTCTTGCGCCGGACAGTAACAGCGTCAACCCCCTCGCCGGAGGCAAACCGGCAAGGGGGTTATTTGCGTATGTTGATGGCTTTGTTGATTTTGTGGTATAATGGCAGCAACCGAGATAGGATGGAGGTTTTTTATGCCAAAGTTACTTTTTCAAGGTCACGGCAGTTATCGCCTTACCGCCGATGACGGGCGCGTCGTTTATGTTGACCCATATAAGGGAAAGGGCTATGACATGCCAGCCGATATTATTCTTGTTACGCATCAGCACAGTGATCACAACAAGATTAAACGCTGCGCCCAGAAACAGGATTGCCGGATAATCACCAACGCGGAAGCCTTGGCTGACGGCAGGCATAACAGTTTTGACATAGGCGGAATATTAATTGACGCCGTCGAGGCGATGAACAAATTACACGACCCTAAGAAATGCGTGGGGTATATAATCACGATAGACGGTATAAAAATATACGCCAGCGGCGATACGTCAACGACAAAGCAAATGGAAGGCTTTGCCGCGCTAAAGCTGGATTACGCGCTGTTTCCCGGCGATGGGTTATTTAATATGGGGTTGGTTGAATCCGCCAAATGCGCGGAGACCGTCGGCGCGAAGCATAATATCCTAATCCATTTAAAGCCCGGCGAATCGGTCCGTAAAAAAGCCGAAAAATGGAACGCGCCGAATAAATTGATAATAACGCCGGGTGAGGAAATTGAGCTGTGAGGCGGAGGTGATTAATAGTCATGGCTGAGCGGGGGCGGCTAAACTTTGGCGTGGATTTCACCGGCAGGGAGTCTGTATTGCAAACGGTCATTAATAATTATAGCATGGCCGCGTGCGGAACTCCCGCCGTTGAATTTACGCCGCAATACCGCTGCGCATGTGTCCGCGGAGTGCACGGTATCGGCAAGACCGCGTTTTTATCAAGGTTGAAAGAAATACTGTGTTTACAATGCGGCTATGTTTACTATGCTTTTGGGCAGGAGAGAGCCGGCGCGGTTCAGGTGATCCTGAAGCAATTGGTTGACGCTTTTGATACCGGCAATGATCCTGACTTTACAAAGTGGGTTTTGTCCTTCGCAAACGGTGTTGCCGGCGGCGCTGCGCCGTATGACAAGAACTCAGTTATCAAATATATTTATGACTGCGTGAAGGGTAAGCATGTGCTGTTCATTATTGACGACTTGGACAAGGCAGATGATTTTACTATATATATGCTCGAAAAGCTGATGATGGTAAATGAAAAACTTAGCCTTATTTTTACGTGCGCAAACGGATTTGATAACGCGGCTCTGACGAACCTAATAAAATACCGGCCGGACGGAATTTTGGACATTGAGCTTGAACCGCTTTCATTGCAAGACACGGAGGTGATCGTGCAAAACGCCCTTAATCTCCCCGTCGTGTCCCAAGCGTTTATTGAAGCACTGCATAAAACCGCCGGAGGCAACCCTCTGTTCACGGAGGAAATATTAAGAAGCTTGCAAGCAGGCCGGATCCTCCGTATCTGTGAATCGGACGGCAAATGGCATATTAATTATATGACCTCCGAACACGGAAGTATCCCCATGCCCGCTAGCATTGAACAGGCGGTTAAAGAACAGGCGGATAGTTTTGACGCGTACAGCAATATTATATTGACGGCTATATCGGTTTTCAACCATCATCTTGTATCCGAAACCGAATTGAACAGGCTGCTTCCCGGCGGATTTTTACAGGAAAGGTTAAAAGAACTCATAAACGCGGGTATTTTATATACAGAAGCCGGCGAGACCGGTATACGGTACGGCTTTGTTAACAAATCCCTGCGTAATTATATTTACGGGAAAGCGATGCCCCATGAGCTGCATGTTTTGGCTGCGGACATACTGATGGAAAGCGGCGGGGTATCGCTTGAAACGATGGATGAAACCATGTATCATCTAAAGAAAACCGGGCAAACCGATCAACTGCTTAAATATTATATAAAGAGCGCCAGCGGGCATGAACAGATATCGGATTTTGACCAAGCGGCGAGAAAATTCAAAAGTGCTCTGGAAATCAGCCGGACTCTTGATAAAAAAGCAACCGAACTGGATATCTTGCTTAAATTGGGCACAATTTTGGTACAAGATAAAAAAATAACCCAGGCAATAGATATCCTTAACCAAGCGCAAAAGCTGGCGGAAGAATTGGAGCTGGCTGACAAACGGGCTGCCGCTTCATGCGAATTGACGTTATGCCATTACTCAAAAATGGAGTATGATAAATCCCGCGAATACTCCATACAGACGGACGCTTTCTTTTACCTGCCCGAGCGCCGCCGCAAAAATTACGATCTATATCTGAAGCATATATGCGTTCATATAAAGCTGCTGACCCATTACGGCGATACGGAACTTATATCTATGAAGGAACGTCAAGCCCTCGAAATATGCAGGCAGAACGATTATCATTTTATGTGCAGGATATGTATTAATATGGGCTATTCATTTTTTTATGCGGGAGATATTGACAAAGCGCTTGAATATTATTCCGAAGCGCGTATCCTGGCTGAAAAAGCAAAATCAATCAACGAATTGGAATCGATAATGAACGCCATTGCGGTTTGCAACAGGCGAAAGGGGCAATACACAGCCAGCGCCGCAATGTACGAAGAATTAATAAAGAAAACCCGCCGTCCCTTTATAACCGCCCAGGCACTCAACAATTACATGGGGACGCAATACTACCTGGCCTTTGACGCGCGTAAAGCGGTTCAAAATTTGCAAACATGCTTAGATATGTTTATCCTTACTGAATCGGATACCTTAGCATTCAGAACCCGCGCCAGCCTTGTCGCCATATATCTTGACACCGGCAGCCTTGTCCTGGCTAAAAAGAATTTGGATATAATGCGAAACATGCCGGATATCAATGTGACGCTTGCAATTGACAAGTTTTATTTATATCATACCGAAGCCCTGTTTTGGGCCGAAGCCGGTGATTCGGCCAAATTTGAGGAATTTGCAGGCAAAGCGCTGGATGTAATCGGGAACAGTACGAGCGTCACGGGGATGAAACGTACTATTTCGGTTTATACGGAAAGCATAAAAATAATGGAGCTTGCAAAAAGTTGCGATGAACCCGGGAATCAGGTTGCCGATATATACGAAAAAGTCAAAGAGCTTGTTTTTGCTGAAAACGAAAACGCCATATCCTGTAATGAAATGTTTGGTTTTGTTCTGACGCTGCGCCGCGCGGGCTTCCTTGGGTATGTACCGGAGCAGCTTGCGGCGGAAGCGGCCAGAGCGGCAGATTTCCCCGAACCCTCACCTTTCTTCGAAGTCATGTTGCTGTACATCCAAAGCCTTAATAAAACAGGAGAAGAAAAGCTGGCTATTCTTAACAATGCGTTTATTAAGGCATCCGAGGCAAGGCGGTACCTTCTGCTTGCCTATATCTGCGAGGATTTAAGCCGATTTTATGAAGAAAACAGCGGGTACCGCACAGCTCATATGGCCCGGTACCGCGAAGCTGTCCGAACGCTTTTACAGGATATACCGAAGGAATTCCACAGCTCGTTTACAGAGCGGCACGGGCTGCTGTTAGAAGGGTGACACATTTTTCCAAAACCGCCAGAGATTTTGCGCTTGAGGTTTTTCCGGATTTCCCCACACGTAAGCGGACAAATAGAAGGTTTTTGGCCTGTTGATGTATTTGTGTAAAACATTACCTTGTGTGTGTAGAGGCAAATGTTACAATATAAGCTTACAGGGCGTATTATAAGCAAAAGGGGAGATTTTTTATGCGCAATATAAGACAGATGTGTCTGAGGGTCTCTAAGGGCGCGGCGGTTTTAATAGTAACGCTACTGATACTGGTACTGCCGGGCTTGTCCGCGCTTACTGCGGAAGCCCGGGAATTAAAGGATGCGGTTTCGATAACCGACATCTTTATCTTTAAGGGGGAGAGCGGCGAGCCGATTGAAAGCGGCGAAACAATCTCTTTTGAAGATGACCTTTTAATGGAATTCCATTTTGAAATAATGGAAGGGCCCGAATTTAACGCGATATTAAAGGAAATACAAGACTCCGCCCCGAACGGTAAAGCCGGGCCTTTCTCCGTGCCGCTGCCGCCCGGCCTGACACTGCCGCCCGGCCTCGGCGCAGGCAGCGACCCTGTTCCTTTCAGGGTAACGGTGGACGGGGAAGAATATGTATTCGCTGAGATAGTAGTCAGCGAAGCCGGCGCGTTCGTCACATTTACTGGTGATTATTGGGAATTGCCCGAAATTTTCCAGCTTTCGGGGACATTTGATATCAGGTGCATAATTGACGAACAAGCGGTGGACGACAGGGAAGAATACAGGATAGTCCTGGTTACCGGGGCTTCCGTCATAATAAAGGTATTCGAAAACATAAAAACCGACCCTATACTGACCAAGAGGCATACATATGAAAACGGAATAATAACATGGACAGTAACATATACGCCCGGATCGGGCGGCGATCCCGCCGACCGCCCCCTTACCATAGGCGACCGTTTCCTGAAGACGGTAACCGGGCGGCCGGACGACCCGAACCTCCCGACCCTTACGGATAACCATGCGTTTGTGCCGGACTCTTGGAGTTCGTCCCCCCACGTCGCCGAGCCCGACGGCATTGCGTCGGGCAGCTTTACGGTCACCATTCCGCCTATTACCGGAAGCGGTGATTTTATATTTTCATACCAGACCAGCTTTTCCGACGGGGCCATCGCGGGCACCGGAGATTTTGATGCCGTAAACGCAGCCTGGATCAATCACCCGGTGTCAGGAATCGTCGGTTCGCGCCAGATAGAGACCGCGACCATCGAAGATGAGCACAGGCGCTGGATTGAGAAGACCGGGAAGCAAGACGGCAGGGGCATACTGTGGGAAATTGAGATATACTCCCTTGACCGCCGGCTCCAGAACCTGGTACTGCACGACCGCTTCGGCGCGGGCCTGACCCTGGACGAAGAAAGCGTGGAAATATGGGACAGGGACAGAAACGAGCTTGTCGCAAGCTATCCGTTCGATGAACCTATAGAATTTGTGCTTGTACCCCCTCCCCCCGGCGGAGGCGGGTTCACCCTTGCATTTGACCCGGACGGCGGTTATCCCCGCTCCGGGTATACCGTCAGATACAGGACCGAGGTTGACCGCATCTATTTCGAGGACCCGCAGGATGTTGACCTGACCGACCTGATAAACGAAGCGTGGATAACCTTTGATTGGTACAACTCGTCCGGGCCGCCTCCCCACTGGGATTCCGTTATCACGCCCGAAATCAGGAAAAACCCTCCCGATATTATCACAAACGTCATTGCCAAGGAGAGCCTTGGGTACAACCATGCGACCCGCAGTATAACATGGCGCGTCACCGTAAACCCGTATAATGTCGATATGGGCAACAGCATCATCACCGACATATTCGGAAACACGGGCGGCCAGATACAAAGGTACGTTCCCGGCAGCTTTAAATGCGACAGCAGCAATTGCAAAGATTGCACGGCAACCGGGACAGTCGATTGTATTTTTACCGTAATCACGGACTGTACCGATAAAGATGCTTTCCAAATACCCGTCGGGTGTGATGACTGCCCTCCCGGCTGCGGCGATGACCACGGGACGCGACGCGTGCTTTGCAACAATAACGCGGGCTGCGCAACCATAACAAACAACAACCTGCGGCTGGTTGTTGCCGTTAGCGAAAATATCGGGACAACCACCCGCCAATTTACATTCCAAACGCTTGTTGACAACCCCGACCATTACGCGGTAAACAGCCGTGAAATACTCCCCGAAGGCTCCAGAGGGTTCCATTATACCAATGAAGTGAAATATACGGGCCTTGTAAACGGCGAAACCTCCTACTCCGTAATAGATGACGATTCCAGCGCGGCGGCTTATTTCCACAGCGAGATGATTGCCAAGCGGGGCGTGCCGACGGCAATGCACCGTGACGGGGACGGCAACCTTATAGTAAGGTGGCAGATCACCGTCAACCAAAACCGCATGGCGCTGACTGACGCGGTGGTTACCGACAAGCTGCCGGACTACCTTGAATTTGTTGATGAAAACGTTACCGTGAGCAGAAGCGGCGTGACCCACAGTTACGATACCGGAACCCGCCGGATTACCTTCACCATAGGCGACGTTACGGCGGGCTCCAGCCCGATTGTGATATCATACAATACGAAAGTGATCACCACCGGCACGAGCAAAGAAGAAGATTTTTTCGTCAAACCCAACGTGGAACTCATCAACAGCGCCGAGCTTACGCATTTTGACAGACAAACCCCCGTTACGGCCAGCGCGACGCAAACCGTAGCGAACAACCTGATTGCGAAATCGGGCACGCGCGACCCCAATTCGGCGCTTGGGCGGATCAATTACAGGGTGGATATAAACCCCTTCGGATTAGATATCAATGAGTTAGTTATCAAGGACGAATATTCCGATAATGTGGCGCTGGACATCCACAGCGTCAAGCTCTATAAGGCCACCGCGGGAACGGACGGGAGGCTTGTAAAAGAGGATACGGTGCCGTTCATTGATTATGACAGCGACCTTATCACATACAACCTGGTGGAAGGTTATTTTACCATAACGCTGAAGGACCCCAGCACCCCCGCCACGCCGCTGCACAGCGCGTTTATACTGGAATACAGCTGTTACGTCATAAGAACCGGCCCGGTATCAAACGATATCACCGTTACGGGCTTAGGGCATAAACCTACGGGGGACTTCAAAGAAACCTTCGGGCATGTCGCAAGCGGCACCGCGACCAGCGCGACCGCGGCGCGGCTTACAATCAAAAAGCAGGACTCCGAACGCCCCGGCCTGAACCTGAACGGCGTTGTATTCGACGTCTACCTGCTCCTGGGCGGAACAAGGCCCGTTTTCATTACTTCCGTAACGACCGCGGGCAACTATGAAAACGGCGCGCCCAAGGGCGAAGCCGAGATATTCCCCCTAAGACGCGGCGCGGATTATGTAATAGTGGAACGCAGAAACCCCATTGACGGGTATGAGCCGGGGGAAATCATCATTATTTCCGATGACCTCTCAACCCACGGCGGCACCGTAACCGTGGGAACCCATGCCGGTGTGGAAGCTGTGCTGAAAGCAATTGAGGAGGACGGCGATAACCCCGACGACGGTAATTGGGAAAGCATGGTGCAGTTGAAGGTTCCCGGCAGCATCCCCGAGGGCAAATTATCGCTCACTGCGGGTAATGTGCCTACGACGACGATGGCTGACCAAAGGCTAGACAGCATTGCCTTTATCAAGCGCAGCGACATGGCCGCTAACGGGAACGCCCCGCCAGAGATTCCGGGAGCGTTTGGATTTAGGCCGTGGACAAAAGAACTTGCGGGTGACTTTATCACCGAAGATACGACTAATGGTAGCGTCAGGATTACAATGACCGACTTATCCCCCCTTGCCCCCGGATACGACCCGTTGGTTATAGAAGACGTAATAAACGGTCATGGTTGGGTAATTTTAAGGAATCTGCTCAGGAATGAAGACGGAGTACTTGTGGATAGGGACGGCGCTCCCCTCGTGGGTGACGCAGAACCCGTCAACATCGGCATACCACCCGGCATTTACCAAATTGATACCGTATATGTCGGTACCGACGGCGAAAGGCTGCCCTTCCACAACTATATAAGAGACGGCGGTAAGGGCGATCCCAACCGGCTTTTCATCCGCGTTACTTCCGACGGGGATGTCGAAGTACTTGATGAAAACCAGCTCATTATAGCCAAAACCGTTGCAGGCGGTAAAGACAGGTTTACTGTTACAGGCATACGTGATGAAAGCAAGGTTGTTATTGACAACCCGGAGGAAAGGGCGACGGCTCCTTATCAGACCCTTATTACAGATGTAGACGACCCCGACGGAATTAACACCTTCTACATCAACAGCAAGGTTATGACCAGGAATATAGATATCAGTAAAGAGTTCCCGCAGAAGAACTTCCCGTCCCCAATGCCGTACTTCCGGCTGTACGACATAACCATCCCGGAATTCCCGGTAACGCTGGAAACAAAAGTTATCCCCGGAACAGACTCTTCGACGGTAACCTTTGAAGGGCTAAGAAGCGGCAGGACATACCGCGTGGAAGAGCTGTTCTGCGTAGCAACCGACTGCGACCATGCCGCCGCCGCCGTCTGCACCCTCGTCACAGCGCCGCCCCCCGCCGGATTCTATAAGCCCGGCATCCTTGAGTTTGGGCCCATCGACTTATATTCCAACCCCAGCATCACAGGCATCGGCGGCACCGGCACATACAGCGGCGTAACCAGTACAACCGGCGCGCCAAATAATGAAATCACCGCGACATGGCGCAACTTCGCGCATTCGGCGGAACTTACGGTTGAACTGCGCGACGTGCGCCCGGGTAATGTAATGCTTAAAGACGGCGTGTTCCGTCTGTATAAGTCTGACGTACTGAATGACGATAACCTGGTAGGCACGGTTACTGTCGAAAGCGGTACCGTAACGGGCATCGCCACCACCGGCGAGGACGGCATAGTAACATTCAGAGGGCTTGAGCTGACCCAATGCCCGGATGACACGGACATAGACAGGGTTACGCTGCTGCCGACCGACTTCTGGCTGGTGCAGGTGGAAACACCGAATTACTTTATAAATTATTACTCTGATCTGATGGATCCCTTAGATACGCATTCTACCAGTATTGGTGACAGGCCGCCCGGGCGGGTGCTTGAACCCCAGAGAGTGCCGAGGGAGCAGTGGAGCGTAAGGACAACCGGGCGCCTAATCGGCGCCGACGGTTACACGCGCCGTAGAGACGAAGTGGAGCTTGACTTTGACGAACCCCGTTTTACCGATTCCCCCACAACGCGCGCCGTGGGCGATCCGATTAGGATAACCCTTAACCCCGCCCCGGGTCATACCATCGAACCCGACGAAAAATTTGAGTTCCTGCACCGCATTTATAATGAGCCGGAAACGGAAAAATTCGCTGATTTCAGCTTTATCAAACTAAGCGATGACGTCATCGGCTTCCGCGACCCCGCCCACCCCCACCCCGGCCTTGTAACCATCGGAGACAAGCAGCACCGCCCGCTGGGAGGCGTAAACTTCAGGATGGTCAACATTACCGGCGGAAGTGAATTCTTCGCGCCCGCGACCAGCTCTGCTGACGGCAAAGTACACTTTAAGCAGTTGCCGTTTGGGGTTTACGTGCTTGAAGAACAAAAGCCGGTGGCGCACAATACACCCCTTTCCCTGGAAGACTCGGATAATACCAATCCCAACCTGCCTGTCTGGTACGTACCGACTTTTGTCCCTATAGCCTATGTCGAGATATACCGCGACCCAGTAACGGGTTACGGGGTTCCCAGTGTTACGGGCTTCCCAATCGTCAAAGGCGGCAACCCTGTTATTACCAGCGAGATGACACCTTTCCGTACCGCGGACGGCCCGGACGGCAACTATTATCTTATAAATACCGTGGACCCCGACGCCGCCAGCATCCGCATCACAAAGGACGGCAACAGGGGTGAAGATGTTGAGGGCGCGGTGTTTGAGCTTTGGACGCACCATTTCGATCTCATGCCCGACACAGATGAACGCATTAACCAAGACCCCTTACGCAGGGGCACCGACCCGGCCATACACCGTACATTGTCCGACCCGACCGGTCCGGACGGTGTCGCCATCTTTACGGGTCTGAGGCTGAACCGGGGCAACGCTGATTGTATATGCGGCTATCCCTCCGGCCCGGACTGCGACTGTCCTCCTTGCGGCTGCCCTCCCCAATGGCCCTGCACCATGAACGGGGAACCCCTGCTGCTTGAGACCAATTTCTGGGTTCGTGAATTTACCAGCCCCGACGGGTACGAAGACCCGGATTTAGGGTGCGTTGAATTAGGGGTAATGTGTGATTGCGCGGAGTGTAAGAACTCCTTTAGACCGGTAACTTTTACCCCCGGCGCGGACCCCTCTGAGGCGTTCCGTACCAGTATGAAATCCGAGGAATTCACAAACGAGCATATAATCACTGATGTCAGGATAACCGGCACCAAGCTTGTATACGGCATGACCGCTGAAAATATACACGATATTGCAAAGGAGTTCACCTTTGCCGTTGTTCAGGCCGATGAAGACGGAACCCCCGTATTGACTAACCCGCTGCTGCCGCCGGCGCCGACAGACAGCAACCCCCTCACATTCAACGGACTCGTCAAAGAATTTATTGACAGCGCAGACAGCGATGCTCATGACAGCCAAGGTGCCTTCACTATCGTTTTAGAGAAATTGTCTGCCGTGAATAAAACCTACTATTTCAAGGTCACCGAAAACCCGCCGCCAAGCCCGCCTCTGGGCTGGACACATGACCCGACGGGATTTCTGTTCAAAGTGGTTATCGAAGACGACGACGGCGCGGCAGTGACGGATGTAAAGGTACATTACAAAAAAGGTGATTGGAACGCGGGATCGGGTACTTGGAATTGGCCGCCCGGCTGGATTGAACTTGACGCTGGCGCTGACGGCGAACATGGGGGATTCAAACTCGAGATCGCGGATTTCAAATTCGAGAACCATTACTCCCCGGCGTCAACAACCGCGCAGCTCAGCGCTACGAAGAAGCCTGTTTTCGCAAACGTACCCGACCATTCGCATTGGTCATTCGATTTCGTGCTGAAAGAAGCGGAGATGGCAGACGGCCTCTTGGTTGTGGGAGATACTATAATCCAAGGCCCGGAATCCCTAGAACCTAAGTCGAAATTGACGGCCACGAAAACCGCGCCCAAGGTAACGTTTGACCTTCTGCCGCCTTTTACGGAAGTCGGTACTTACCATTATGTGATAAAAGAAGACGCCTTGGACAAAGACGGATGGATTATAGATACGGTGAAGTATTTAATAGAAGTAGAGGTATGGGATAATCTCAAGGGAGAGTTGAAGCGGTATATACGCTCCACGGCGTGGGACAAAGAAGCGAACGATTGGTCAACAAAGCCGGACGCGAGTATAACATATACCGATGACCATACCCAGCCCTATCTGGTGAGGGATTTTGAGTTCGTAAACACGTACCGGGCAGAAAGCACAGGTACGCAAACCGTGCGGATAACGAAAAACGTTGACGCGGACGATCCCGATTCCCCGCCCGATTTTTGGGGGCCGTTTGAGTTTGAAGTGTGGGAGTCGGACGTAAACGGCGCGCCGTTATCGCTGCTTGGTACCGGCAACGCGGGCAACGAGCCTCCCCTGCCGTCCTTTACGCAGTCAATACCGCTTGACCTCATATACTACGATGATATCAAAGAGACAGGCACATTCTATTACCTGATAAAAGAAAACACCGACGTGGATACCGATGTCTGGACTATGGACACGACGCAGCACTTGGTAAAGGTCACGGTGACGGACGACGGGAAAGGGCAGCTTGAGGTTGAGAAGCGTTTCAGGACGCGGCCAAACGCAACCGGAGACTGGGCGGACTTCGATGATGACGAAGGCTGGAAAAAGTACGATGATAATGCGTTAGAGTTCACCAACATGTACACGCCGGGCCAAGCGACCATAAGGATATACGGCGGAAAAACGATCAGCGGCATACTTCCCGGGGAAAGGGATGTCTTCATATTCACCGCGGACAGGAATTTCACGTTCAATATCGTACAGGTGGCCGCAATGGGCGGCGACGTGCCCGAAGACCCCTGCAACCTTGACATCATCAAAACAGGAGCGGAGGTAACCGGCGAGGGCGTATTCTTTTTCGACATTAAAAAGCTCACCGAGGCCGGTTCCCCATACTTCTTCATGATAACGGAGAATCTGGACGACTGCGGCACAGGCGGCTGGACGTATTCGAAGGAAGAGTTCTGGATACGGGTGGACGTTGAGGATAACGGGGACGGCACCGCCACGGCGACCACGGCGGAAATTAACACTATTGAGTCGCATACAATACTTTTCACCAACACATATACGCCGGGCGAGGCGTCGGAGACCATATCGGGAACTAAGGTAATATCGGCGGAGGGTGAACCTGACAGCAAGGAATTTACCTTTATCTTGACTGAATTGAATTCGGAAGACCCGGATGACGAAATGACAGACGGCCATACTGACGAAACATCGGTACAGGACGAGGGCGGCTTTGAATTTGAATTACCGATGCGCGGCCCGGGCACGTACTATTTTAAGGTAACGGAAAGTGATTGCAAATACGAAGGCTGGACATTCTCAGACAACGTGCTGGTCGTAATCGTAACCGTGACAAGCACCGACGGCGAACCCTTCGCCGAATTAAAATCACCGCCGCAATGGTCAACAACGGTATTCACCAACACATACAAGCCGGCCCTGTCGTCTTTACAGATAACGGGAAGCAAGGCTATTGCGGGTGATATTGCCGCAACGGACAGGGAATTCACGTTCCATGCCGTACAGGTGTCCGCGATGGGTGACGGCGAACCCTTACCCGACGGGCTTACCGGCGAAACAAAGAGAACGGGCGCGGGCGGGTTCACCATCAGCATAGACGGCCTGGAATTAGGCACCTACTACTTTATGATAACCGAATATGAACCCGCTTCGGGTACCGAGGGCTGGGATTATTCGGATCACGTGTTCTGGCTGCAGGCGGACGTTACGGATAACGGAGACGGCACTTCCTCCTTGGAAATTGTCCCCGACCCGACAAGGGTAACAACCTTCACCAACACCTACACCTTTGGGGAAAGGGATGCGGCGATAACGGGCGCGAAGCTTATAGAAGGCAATCCGGGCGGCCTCTTCTCCGCTACACCATTCACGTTCAATGTGGCGAAAGTGGAAGGACTGCTTCTTGATACACCCATCGCCGATAACGGGATAACCTATCCGCTCTCGGTCACGGGTACTGCCGCGGACGGTTTCAGCATTCCGATAGGCGGCCTGGACGTAGACACATACTATTTCATGGTGACCGAAGAACCGCAATACCCCGCCGACCCGATGTGGGAGTATTCCGAAGAGGTGTTCTGGGTTAAGGTTGAATCGGAGGATGCGGGTGACGGTACCCTTAATGTAACAATTACTTATTACAACGGGACCGGCGAAGCCATAGACGGCATTGCTTTCACCAACACCTTCATACAACCGCTGGTTCCCGGCGAACTTGTCCTGTTCGGCTTGAAACTGCTGGAAAACGAACCGGAGTATGAAGAAGACGGCGAATGCATAAACTGCGGGAACGAACCTTGTAGTTGCGAAGAGGATGAAGATGACGACGAATGTACAGTCTGCGGGAATGAACCCTGTACTTGCGAAGATGATGAAGATGATGAGTGTACAGTCTGCGGGAACGAGCCCTGTACTTGCGACGGCGATGATGACGATGATGACGATGATGACGATGATGACGAATGCACAGTCTGCGGCGACGAACCCTGCAGTTGCGATGATGATGATGATGACGAATGCACAGTCTGCGGCGACGAACCCTGTACTTGCGACGACGATGATGATGATGATGATGATGATGAATGCACAGTCTGCGGCGACGAACCCTGTACTTGCGACGACGATGATGACGATGATGACGAATGTACAGTTTGCGGCGACGAACCCTGTACTTGCGGTGATGACGACGATGATGACGAATGTATAGTCTGCGGGAACGAACCCTGCACTTGCGGCGCCCGTTTCATGCCTTTCCGCATGCCCGGCAGTTTCCCGTTCAATATTAATGTCCCGTTAAGCGCGTTCCTCTCTCAAAAACTGGCCGTATTAACCGATGGAATGTTCGGCTTTGTGGTTATGGAGGGCGACAAAATTGTCGCTATGGGTACGAACAACGCATCCGGGGTGATTACCTTCACGCCTATCATATATACTCAGGAGGGTGTGCACCATTACAAGGTGATGGAGGTATTCCCCGATAACCCCAACAACGGCATCACATACAGCGACGCGTCGCACCAGATAACCGTAGACGTACAAAATATCGACGGGGTACTGGTACCGGAGGTAATATACGAAACAAGCAGCCTTGTATTTACTAACATCGTTGACCCGAATACCGCAGGCGATATCAGCAGAATCGGACTGACGGGCCTTAAAGATATTACAGGGACAGATGCCCCCGAATTGAAAGCCGGGATGTTCCTCTTTGTAGTCGAGGATGCGGACGGCGATGTGGTTTCCGTCGGAACAAACGACGCGGGCGGCGTTATTACTTTCTCGGATATGTTGTATACAATAAATGATGCCGGCAGGCATTTGTATACGGTCAGGGAGATAGAGGGCGGCATACTCCACATGAATTATTCAACGGATGCCTTCACTGTTGAGGTCACCGTGGACGAATTCGGCCAGGCTACGCATATAATCATAGCGGCTGAGAACGGCATACGGTTTACAAACATCTATGAACCGCCGTTCGTAGGTTCATCCCCATCACCATCTCCACGACCGAGGCCGCCAGCCACGCCGACACCCGAGCCCCGTCCCCGCCCCACTCCGACTCCGACTCCGAGGCCTACGGCTACACCGGCACCTACGCCTACGTCCACTCCGGCGCCGACGCCTACTTCTACTCCGGAACATACGCCTGCTTCTACTCCGGAACCGACGGCTACGCCTTACGTACCTACTGAAACGGACCCGCCGGAAGATCCCGGTCAGGGCGATCAAGGAGGCCCGGAAAGCAATTTTATACCGGATCTGAACACCCATAACCCGCCCGCGCCTAACTTCAATCAGATTCCGTTTGTTACGAATGAAACGCAGATTACCGAGAACCCGGACAATACATTTACCCTTACTTTAGAGGACGGCACACAAGTGTTCGCTGCGCCGTCCGAAAATGAGAATGTATTCTTTTTATACGATGCTCTCGGCGTGCCGATGGGAACCCTCACATTCAATCCCGAAACCAATGAATGGGTGTTTGATATGCCCACGCCGATGGGTACCCTGCTGCCGGAGACAGGCGAGCTTAACATTACGATCGCGCTGCTGTTTAGCGGGCTGGGCTTGATTACCCTTGGTATTGCGGTAAGACACGGCAAAAAAAGAGCCGCTTAGTTGAGACCTTGAGGGCTCTGCTCCCCTCCCCCCGTAAGCTTTGAAAAACTTAACCAAACTTTTGCTATTATAGTGAATTAAATTAAAAGCGGTTGCGAGCGAAACTTGTAACCGCTTTTTAATTCAACGAACGCCTCAACCGTTTTATACCAATCTCAAATAAAAACAAACATATCCAATCACTGAAAGGAAACATAGTTGGAATAAAGGAATTACAAGCTGTATTGCACGGTATGCAGGCTGCTTTTGTTTATATGAAGACTTGGCGAAAAAAAAGAAAACCGCCTCTGGCTTGCTGATGCCAGAGGCGGTTTGTCAATGGCGTTTATATTTTCTTAGCGTTTTCCAATAAATATTTTTCGGCACAGGCGCTCCACAGGCCGTTGTTTTTTCCGCAAATATCGGCAAGCGCGGCGAACATCGGGTCAGTTTTACCTTTTTCCCCGAAGTCCGTAATGGCGGTCAGCGGCATTGAAATGCCGTTATAAATCAATTTCTTCGCTCCCGGAAGCTTAGGCAGGTTTAGCGTCGCGTCGGCGGCGGCATCCAGCCCGCCGATATGGGTAAGGAGTATTGACGGGTTAAGCTTTCCGGCGGCGGCGAGGGTAAGCGCTTCCTTCATATCGCTGGTATTTCCGCCGGATGTGCCTACAATATGCGTGGCGTTGTAATGCACATTGTAAAAATTAAGTTTTGCCGTAAACGCCGTATCCGTGGGGCCGGCGAAAAAGTTCAGGCAGCCGTCATGCCCAAGGATTGCGTCGCCCTGCTCGATAAGCGGCGCAACGGGCGCATAAACAAAAACATCGTCATAACCGTTTCCGCCGTTTAAACCGTGAAGCAGCCCTATAGGGTCGTCAGTTTTTCCCGTGTTTTGATAAATCAGCTCAACCCCGTGTTTTGCGGCCATTTCGGGGGGTAGAAGCTCAGCGGCTCTTTTAAGGCGGGCGTCGTCGATATCGGTTACGACAAGCAGCGAGGGCTTACGGTCTGTAATTAATAAATATTCTATAAAGGCAAGCCCCATCGGGCCGCAAGCCGCCAAAGCCGCCATCTTGCCGCCCTGTCTTATACCCATGATATGCTCGTATACGCCATGCTGCGTATGGTAACTCGCGTGCGCCGCGCCGATTACACAGGAAACGGGTTCCGCAAGGGATCCGGCGAAATATGAATCGCCCTCATACAACAGCACGCAATCCTGTTCAATGTAACACTCCGGCACAATGGCGTAGGTGCAGTTGCCGCCCAGATACGGGAACGAGTAGCCCGCTGCTTTGTAGGTGCCTTTCATGGCGGGCTGGAGGGTGAATTTCTGCCCGGCGGCGTAACGGTCTTTGTATTTGCTTCCGACTTCCGCGATCTCGCCGCAGAATTCGTGGCCTATGATAACCGGGTTTTGCGCGGCGTCTTTCGGCACACGTTTATGATCTGTGCCCTGTTCCGCCGCTTTGTACGACGACATGCAGATACTGTCGGACACCACCCTTACCAGCAGTTCCCCGTCGCCGATAGGCGGCAGTTCAAACTCCTCAAGCCGCAAATCGCGCTTTCCGTATAGCCTCAAAGCCTTAGTAAGCATGCAATGACCTCCCCATTTTAGCGAAAAAGTTAATTCTATCGTATAAATCAGGCGTTTTTTTCATAGTTTGCTCCGAAAACATGCCATATTCCAGCCCTGCCTCCGAAGCCAGCTCATGGCCGATCAATGCCCAAGCCGCGTCTATAAGGTGCCTGAATTCCGGCGTTACCAGCTTCTCACAAACAAAGCTTTGGAACGGTGAATTGATATCCTCGCCGGATATCTGGAAAAGGCCGTTGGCCCTGCACATCTCCATCAGCCTTTGGAGCTGCCCCAGGCTGTTGCGCGCCGGCATGTATGAAACGGCTTTAAATCCCGCATTTTTAACGTAGTCAATTAATATGTCAAGATAGGAATCCTCAAAGGCCTGGGCCTTTTTGTCCCCTGTTACCGATACGTCTACATCGCCCAGGTAGGGATAAGCTGGGATCGCCCCGAGTTTTTTGGAAAGTTCCAAAAATTCCGTAATATGCGGCAGCTCCTCGTCCGCGTCCACATAAAAGCTTTCCACCAACTGCGCCTTAAAAAGCATCAGCAAAAAATGCCGGGGTAATTCCAAATCCGTCATGGCTTTGGCAAGGGCATACAAAATATGACGCTCCGTAACCGTACCGCCGTCCGCGTATTGCGACAGCGGCAGCACATCCCTGTCAAAATCAAGCTCCAGCCCGCACACAGTTATCTTTTTATTAAGCCTTTCAACCATCTTTCTATTACGCAGATTTCGTTTTTCTCGGTAGGGTTTGAGGAACGCCTCGGCTTCGTTAAGGCTTTGATGCGGAATGGCATGCATGGTAAGATAAGCTGTGGATTTTTGATCCGGGTTGTTGGTAAACCTGCCTTCCAGAGGCGTACCCTTTACGCATACCCGCTGCTCGAACCCTACCGTAACCGGAAGCCCGATAATTTTCCCGGCCTCAATAAACTCCGGCGCGCCCCCGACGCTGTCGTGGTCCATTATCCCCGCCGTAGAAAGCCCGGCGGCCCAAGCCAAATAAACCGATTTTGCGGGGGAGTAGGGCGAAAACGAGTAGGTGGTGTGAATGTGATTATTCACATTCCCGTCAAAAGCCGGTGCCTCAATTTCCCCGGCTTTATACATCCGGGCGATTTCGCGCAGCGCGTCCAGACGTTCGTTTTTATCAGCAGCATTCAATTTATCTATAATACTCAACTCAGCATCACCTGTCCTCCGGTTACGGGCAAAGCTTGCCCAGTTTCGTATTTTTGCTCAATTAAATAGAATATGGCGCGCGCGACGTCCATCACGGTGCAGCCCCGCTTCATCGGCACAAGGTTTTCGTAGTGCCTTCGCACGTCGTCAAGGGTTTGAGCGCCCGGCACCTTGCCGGAATCCAGGTATTGCTTGAACAGCCCGCGCTCGGGATCGGACCAAAGCGGCCCGTCCAGCAGGTTTCCGGGGCATATGGCGTTAACCTTAATGCCGTATCCGACAAGCTCCTTCGCGAAACTTTGCGTAAGCCCCACGCCGCCGAATTTGCTCCCGGCATAGGCGAAATTTTTGTTGCTTCCTTCAAGGCCGGATTTTGAGTTGATTTCGATGATGTCGGACATGTAACCGGCGTTGCGGCTGTTCTGTATTTTCATGGGCTCGGCGGCGTATTTAGCGCAAAGGAAATAGCCGGTGTAATTAACCGCAGTTACCAGGTCGAAGCTCTTTTTTGTCATTTCCTCAAGCCCGCCGGCTATTAAAACGCCCGCGTTTGATACCAAAACGTCAAGCCCGCCGAAAGCCAGAACGGTTCCGGCAACCATCGCTTTAACCGATTCCTCGTCGGAAACATCGGCCTTTACACCTATCGCCGCATGAGAACCATGTTGTTCACTCAATTCATCCGCCGCTTTTGCCGCACCTTCCGCGTTCAGGTCAGCAATGGCGACATAAGCGCCCTCGGCTGCCAATTCCGCTGCTATGCCTTTGCCGAAGCCCTGCGCGCCTCCCGTTATAAGGGCGATTTTACCGGCAAGGCGGCCTTTTGCTTTGCCGGAGGTCGCCGCTTTGATACGGTATTTTTCCGATTCCCAAGTGAGTATAAAATTAGTCAGCTCGTCCGTAAGCGGATTCGCCCCTCCGAACGCCTCGCTGTACTTGGCGATTTTAACGGCGTCAAGAAACAGTATCCGCGCGTTTTCAGCGGCTTTCCATGTTTCGCCCAGCGCGAAAAAGCCAAGCCCGCGCACCGCAACGATCTTTGGCGCGTAACCCTTGCGTTTTGCGAATGCGGTGAATGCGGCGGTAAAATCAACATTTGGTTCAACAAAAAGCGGCTCATCCTTGCAATAAACGATATGATCCGGCGAGAAGGGCTTTACCAGAACGCTGAACCTGTCCGCATCCTTAACAACAGCCGAAACCTGTTTATTTACGCAGAATATTACAACCGCCGCGCCGTCCCGGTCATACAGCATCCTAAGGGCCGGGGCAATCCGGCATGCCAAATCCCTGTCATATTCGGCAACGCCAAAATCCGGCGGCTGCTTGACGCATTTTTTTAAGGTATCAACCACTTCATTCATTAAACAATCAATTTCATCCACTGTATCCGCCGCGATAAATATCCCGTGGTTTTGCATTATTGCTGCCTGTGGATATTTTCCGATTTTAGCGGCTGTTTCATCAAAAACTTTTTTACAAACCTGTGAAAGAATCAAACCCGGCTTGGTTAAACCGACCCAAACAGCCTTTTCCCCTAAATGTAAATGACACATGGCCTCGCCGTTTTTGCCGCATGTAAGGCCGTTTATCAGCGCGGGGTGAACGTGCAGCACATATTTATACGGAAAAATGGCGTGCAGGACGGCTTCTACGCTGGGCCGCTTGGATTCCTCCCCGGGCAGCCGGGCTGCCATCATATCGGCAAGGGCGGCGTTTTCACGCGTATCGTCGTCCATTTCCGGGGGATATTCGCGCTCCGCCAGTTCGCAAAGAGCGGCAACATCCATCGCTACGAACTGTTCCGGTTTTATATCGGCAAGGCTGACCCCGGAACCTTTTAAATATAAAACATTATTTTCCTTAAATGAGGTATTCCCGCCGCCTGCCAGCACAAACTCATCATCCGCGCCGTAGCGGTTGGACATTTCGGTCAGAATTTGTAAACTCATACGCCCATTTTCCCCTTCCTGATTTGCTCAACGGGATTGTAGCTGATTGTGGTTTCATGGCCGGGCAAGGGGAGTATGCTCTCGTTTATGGCGTCGAGGATCCAGCTTGCTTGCGGAAAGAAGTACTCGTCAAACTCAAAGGGCGGGGTAATCCAATTCTGCGCGCCCACAACAACGGGCGGCGCGTCAAGGTCGTCGAAACACAGTTCCGTGATGTTGCGGGCGACGTCGTTCAGGAACGATCCGCGCGAGCAGGCATCCGACGCGAGTACGACACGCCCTGTTTTTCGCGCGGATTCAATTATTTTCGTATAATCAAGCGGTACAAGGCTGCACAGGTTTATTATTTCCGCGTTCATGCCGTACTTTTCTTTAAGTATATCCGCCGCTTCCACAGCCTTGTAAAGCGTCGCTCCGACGGTAAGAATAGTAAGGTCGCTACCGCGCCGGACTATGTTCACGTCGCCGAATTCCAGCTCGTAGCTGTCAGCCGGAACGCCGCCCTCACGGAACATTTCGCCCATGTCATATATACGCTGGCTTTCAAAGAACACGACGGGGTCGGTGCCGTTCAGAGCGGCCTGCATAAGGCCCTTAGCCTCGTATGGCGTGGCAGGGAAACAGACTTTCAGCCCCGGGATATGCGCCACAAGCGCCGTCCAGTCCTGTGAGTGCTGCGCGCCGTATTTCGCGCCCACACTGACGCGCAGGACGACGGGCATTTTGAGTATACCCGCGCTCATAGCCTGCCATTTGGAAAGCTGGTTGAACACCTCATCACCGGCCCTGCCGATAAAATCACAGTACATAAGCTCCGCGACAACCCTGCCGCCGCAAAGCCCGTAGCCCACCGCGCTGCCGACGATGGCCGCCTCGGAGATGGGCGCGTTGAACAGGCGCGAATGCGGCAGTACTTCCGCCAGCCCTCTGTAAACGGCAAACGCGCCGCCCCAGTCGCGTACATCCTCGCCATATGCGATAAGAGTGGAATCTTCGTAAAATTTATCAACAAGCGGCTCAAAAATAGCGTCGCGGATATTATATTGCTTCATTTTGCTTACGGCTTTGCCGTTTTTAAACGCAAAGCGCTCCTTGTCCGCAATCTGCTTAACGCGTGAGCATTCCTCTTTCGGTATATTGACGGCGGGCTGTTCAACGCCCATGGAAGCTCTCTTTTCGTTGGAAAACATCATTCTTTCGATAATTGCGAAGTCTTTCTTAAAATCTGCGTAAGGCGAGATTTTCTCATCCGAAGCCCAGCCGCAGATTTTTACCATGCGCTCGCGCGTTTCGGCCCAGATGCCGTCAAACGCGCTGTCATCGGCGATTCCGGCTTCTGCCAGCTCTTTGCGGAAGGTTATAACAGGATCGGCATCCGTCCAAGCTTCAAGCTCTTCCTTAGAGCGGTAAGCGTTTTGGTCGGAAGTTGAGTGACCCGAAAGCCTGTATGTAACCACATCAAGCAGCACAGGGCCCTGTTTTTTATTAATTACATCTATCTTGCGTTTATATGCGTCAATAACCGCCAGCGGGTTATGCCCCCATACGCGCTCGGCGTGCATTTGGCTGGGTGCTATGCCCGCGCCGATCCTGGCGAGCATATCGTACGCCATTGTCTCCCCTCTGGTTTGCCCGCCCATGCCGTAGCCGTTGTTGAAAATGTTGAAGATGATGGGCAGGCCGCCGGGCTTATCCGTCCATAGCGTGTTATATTGATCCATTGCGGCGAAGTTCAACGCTTCCCAGACCGGTCCGCAGCCTAAGGAACCGTCTCCGATATTACATATAACCAACCCGTTTTTTGAATTGCACTTTTTAAAAAGCGCGCCGCCTATTGAAATGGGGCCGCTGCCGCCGACTATGGCATTGTTGGGGTAAACGCCGAAGGGCAGCAGAAACGCGTGCATAGAACCGCCCATGCCCATGTGGAAGCCGTTTTCCCGGGCGAAGATTTCGGTAAGCGTACCGTAGATAAGGAAATTCACCGCCAAATCCTTGACGGAGGAGGGTTTATATACCTTTTCAAGCGTGCGGAGAATTTTGCCGCCAAGGAAATTTTCCATTACACCCATAAGCTCTGCGTCATCCAACTGCTCAATACAGGAGAGCGACTTCGCTAAAATTTCGGAATGGCTGCGGTGGCTGCCAAAGATAAAATCGTCTTTCGTAAGCAGGTAAGCCTGCCCAACCGCCGCCGCTTCCTGCCCAAGGGACAGATGCGCCGGGCCGGGATAAGTGGTCTCAATCCCGCCATACATGCCCTGGGTTTTTATTTGGTTCAGCATATGCTCGAATTCGCGTAAAATCGTGATATCTCGGTAAATCCGCAGAAGATTTGCGTCGCCGAACTCATCCCTGACGTCTGAGACGGATTTTTCGTAGACGTTCACCGGGATGTCAGTGAACGTTATAGCGGATTTTTTACTCAATTCCTTAGGGCAAATGTTTAGTGACTTTGGCATATATATCCTCCCCTACTTTATTTTTCTCAACAACGCGCGTACATAGTTAAACAGCTCAATACCCATTTGAACGGTTGGGGCCGTCCATTCGGCTCTGTTTTCATGCATAACGCCTTTCCAGCTTATTTCGGTATTTGTGTCAAAAACGTAACCATCGCATAACTCCATCGAAAACACTAACGGAGGCTCAAACCCCGCCGTTTTCGCATGATCCGCCCGTGTCAGGGCTTCCGTTACGCCGGAATAGATAAGCTTGTACGTTTCCTCCGGCGCGGGCTCCCAGTTCTTAGCCTTGTCTTTAACCGGAATAGTTACAATGCTGTCCGAAAGCTCCAGCGCTTCTTTCATGGATGCCTGACAGCCTATATTAGCCAAGTAAGGCGTATTATCGAAACTTAAAACAGCGCTGCCAAGCTCGGCTATGTGCAGACCGTTTATGTAAAAGTTTTTAATAGGCGGGGATTGTATGGTGTGCGGGCTATATGCATTTGGCGTATCATTCCTTGCGTGCTGTCCGAAGGTTATCAGCCCGAACGGCCTTTGCGCAGCCTGTCCACGGATTCTGTTCCAATAAAAACACCTGTCCGGCACATCAAACACGCGGACGATTTCCGGCAATTCTTCAAGAATTATATTAAATTCAGGATTTCCGGCGAAATGCATGTCGTAAAGTAAAATATCCTCTATGCCGAAATCGGCGGCGGCGTTGCAAATCGCCAGCGCGTCGGATGTAATGCAGCCGCGCCCGTGTTTCCGCCAATCATCATGGCCGTTCCAATTCCACGACCTATTTTCGTCAAAAATCCCCGAAGCGCCTTCCATATCGGCGACAAGAATCAATTGCCTCATACAAATAATGTCTCCTTAATGATTTCGCTGACGGTGGGATGGGGGAATACAATTTCCTTCAAGTCGTCCGCAGGCCAGCGCGATTCGATCATCATCGCCGCTCCGTAAATGATTTCCGACGCGTAATTTCCGATAAGGTGAGCGCCGATAAGCCTGTTGCTGCCGGTTTCAAGAAGGAGCTTACACAGCCCGTCCGCATGATCGGTTTCCGCGATAAAACGCCCGGAATACCTCATGGACAGCTTTTTCACCGAGTAGTTTAACCCTTTTTCCCTGGCGCTTTCCTCGGTTTCGCCAACGCCGGAGACTTCGGGCGAGGTGTAAATTACGGCGGGGATCGCGTCGTATCGCATGCTGTCACGTTTTCCCAGCATATGGTTTACGGCTGCCTCGGCTTCACGGTAGGCGGTGTGAGCCAGCATACTCTTGCCGTTTACATCTCCTGCGGCATAACAGCCCGGTACGTTTGTGCGTAAATTGTTGTCGGTGACGATTGCGCCGCGCTCGGTGTAAACGCCGATATTCTCAAGCCCCAGTTCGGCCGCGGACGCTTTTCTTCCTATGGAAAGCAAAACGGCATCGGCTTCGACGGTGTGAACGCCGTCTTTTTCATATTCAACGGTTTTTTCGCCAATTTTAACTACTTTACAACCCAATCGAAAATCAATGCCCTTGGCGGCAAGTTCATTCTGAAGCATAGCCGAAATCTCACCGTCCGTGTATCCGGCGATTTTGTCAAGCATTTCAATAACAGTAACCTTACTGCCCGCTGTGGCAAAATACGCCGCCATTTCAAGGCCTATAACGCCGCCGCCGATAATGGCGAGTTTTTGGGGCAGATGTTCCGTATCCAGTATCTCGCGGCTGGTCATTACAAATCCTGAGGATAAGCCCTCTTTAAGCCCCGGAATCGGCGGGATAACGGCTTCCGAACCGGCGGCAACAAGCAGGAGCCGGGCTTCATACGTATCATTTCCCGCATTTACGGCAAAAACACCATTTGACTTTCCCGCAATGACGGCGGTTTCGTTTATTACCGATATCTTATGTCCCTTCATCTTCGCCGTAACGCCGGATACAAGCGTTTTGACCACTTTATTTTTACGCGATACAACTGAGCCGTGGTCAAAACTGACTGATTCTGCCGAAACCCCATATGCTTTGCCGTTCAAAGCTTGATAATAGAGCTTTGCGGAGTGTAATAACGTTTTCGTCGGCATACAACCCTCGTTCAGGCACACGCCGCCCAGCTTACGCTTTTCAAAGAGCAGCACATTCATCCCGCCTTGGGCCGCGCGTTCGGCGGCAAGATATCCGGCGGGGCCACCGCCGATTATAATTAACTCATATTTTCCCATTTCTGATTATCTCCCTGCCAAAAGCAGCATAAATTCTTCCAAGCTGCGGCACAAATCCGCGGCGAACCTTGAAGCGGGCGCGCCGTCAACAGCGCGGTGGTCGTATGTCAGGGACAGGCCCATGCTTTGATAGGTTTCAATTCCCGAGGCACCGATGCGTACTTTTGCCTGGACTCCGCAAACGCCCAGAATGGCAACCTGCGGCGGATTTATGATGGGGGTGAACATCTCTACACCCGTTGAACCGAGGTTTGATACGGTAAAGGTTGCGCCCTGCAGAAAATCGGGGCTGATGTTCCCGTTTCGCGCCGTATCACTAAGCCGCTTAACCTCCTCCGAAATCCCTGCAAGGGATTTTTTATCGGCGTCAAAAACCGTGGGCACAATAAGCCCCCGGGGGGTGTCCATCGCCACTCCGATGTGAACCGCGCTGTATTTGCGAATCGTATCGCCGCCCAGCAGATGGGCGTTTAAGCAGGAATGGGATTTTAAGATGCGTGAAACCGCGAAGAGTATGATATCGTTAAGTGTTATATTATTCAGCATTAACGCGGCGCCGGAGCTTTTGCACTGTTTACGGAATTCAAGTATCGTTGACGCGTCAAAGCTGTGATGGTGTGTCAACTGCGCCATTTCGGAAAGTGAGCGGGTCATGCCGGCGGATATGACTTTTCGGATTTGCGTAAACTTCTCATCCGTATATTCGGAAGCCGTCTGCGGTGCGGGCTGTAACGCCATTGTTACATCCTTGTTTTGAACCGCTGTCTGGATATCCCTCTCGATAACACGCCCCCTTGGGCCGGACGGTAAAATACTGTTCGGGTCGATATTTAAACGGTCGGCTAGTTTTTGCGCTCTTGGCGAGACGGCTGCTGCAATGGAGGGCTGCGGGGTAACATCCGCCGCAGGTATGAATGCATTGGCGGCTTGCGGTTCCGGGGTTACGGCTTCGGCGTTTATAAACGGCCTAAGCGCGGAGATGTCCTCCCCCGCGTTTCCTATCGCGCAAACGTTTGTCAGGCATGGAACCTCTTCGCCGCCGTCAAAGAATATTTCCAACAGCGTCCCGGCTGCTGTGGACTCACATTCAAAGGTTGCCTTATCCGTTTCGTAGTCAAAGAGGATTTCTCCCTCGGATACGGAATCGCCCACTTTCTTGCGCCATTGCCCGATAACGCAGCTTTCGACTGATATACCCGCCTTGGGCATAACCACAGCACATGCCATTTATTAATCCTCCTAGTATATGTTAAATCCTGATTTCCCAACATTATAATACCATTTTACTTGAAGAGTGTCAACAGCTTGGGGATGAAGCGGTATTGTGCAAAAATTCTTGAACAATAAATAAATAAATGATAAAATAAATAAGATTACTTCAATCGAATGGGGTGCGTCATAAATGAAGAACAGGAGCTATCCGCTTTATAAGGTTGATGAAGTCAACAACCTTAAAGAATTGGCGGCGCTTATCGCCAACAAGCACGGCGATAATAACGCCTTCACTTTTGAAAGGTACGGGGAAACGGTAAGTGTCAGCTATAGGCAATTTCAACGGGATATTGACGCGTTTGGCACTGCTTTGCTTAATTCCGGCGTAGAGAAAACGAAAGTGGCAGTAATCGGCGAAAACTCCTATGAATGGATAGTAACCTATTTTGCGGCGGTAAACAGCGGAAACGTCATTGTGCCGCTGGATAAGGAGCTTCCCGAGGCGGATATTAAACATTTGATTGACGATTCCGAAACGGAGGTTTTCGTGTATTCGGACGGATACAGCGAAATGGCGGCGTATTTAAAGGAAAACGCGGCCGGGATCAGACGTTTTATACATATGCAAGAGGTTGCCGGTTTAATGGAAGAGGGAACTAAATTGATACGGGGCGGGGATACAAGAATGGCGGATTATGTGCCGGACAACCGCGCCTTTGCCACTCTTTTGTACACATCGGGGACGTCCGGGGTGTCGAAAGGGGTTATGCTCACGCATTACAGCCTTGCGAAGAACGCCACGGGCGCTTGTTATAACATTGAAATTCTTGGGAGCAATGTGCTTGTCCTGCCGCTTCACCATTCGTTTGGATTTACGGCGGGCGTATGCTCGAAAGCTCTTTGGGGCAGCGAGATTTGCATTAATGACAACCTGAAAAACGTTCTTTCTGATATTCAAAAATACAAACCCGCAAACATCCTGTTAGTGCCTCTTTTCCTGGAAAAGTTCCATCAAAGGATATGGAGCAGCGCAAAAAAGCAGGGCAAAGACGGGCTTCTAAGAACATTGATCAAAGTCAGCAACGGGCTGCTAAGGGTTGGTATAGATTTGCGGCGCGTGCTGTTCAAGTCGGTGCTTAGCGCGTTTGGGGGCAACTTGAAACTGATTATCAGCGGAGGAGCGCCAATCGACACGAAATATACGCAGGGCTTGCGTGATTTCGGCATCCAGGTGCTGAACGGGTACGGTATAACTGAATGCTCCCCCATAGTAGCCGTGAACCGCAACGGTCATTTCAACGACAAAAGCGTCGGCCCCGTATTGCCTTGCTGCCAGGTAAAAATATCGAAACCGGATGAAAACGGCCATGGCGAAATACTGGTAAAGGGCGACATCGTCATGCTTGGTTATTACAACAATGAACAGGCCACAAAAGAAGCCTTCGACGGCGAATGGTTCAAAACCGGAGATATCGGGTATTTTGGCCCGGACGGGTTCCTTTACATATCCGGCAGGTTAAAAAACCTTATCGTCCTTAGCAACGGCAAGAACGTGTACCCGGAGGAAGTAGAGTTTGAATTGATACGGCAAATCCCGTATATTCAAGAAGCCGTCGTATCCGATGAAGATGGCGAAATTGCCGCGGAGGTGTTCTTGAATACCGAGGATTATCCGGATTGCGCATCAAATCTGGACAAAGACATTCAAGAGTTTAACAAAAACATGCCGCTCTTTAAGAATGTCGGAAGGACGAAAATCCGGGACGTTGAATTCCCTAAAACGACGACGAAGAAAATTAAAAGGACATATAAATAGTTTATCTAATTTTTTGCATTTTGCTATTGACAAACCGTTATTAATGTTGTATATTAGAACAAGTTCCGGTTACAGGAATATGTTTGGCCCAGTAGCTCAGTTGGTTAGAGCGCTAGCCTGTCACGCTAGAGGTCGTGGGTTCGAGTCCCTTCTGGGTCGGTTTAATACTGAGATAAGCAAAAGCCCCGAATACGGGGCTTTTGCTTTTGTATTTTGAAATAATTACGCAAGGATTGCCTTATCATTATGTAAGTGTTAGCGTGAAAGATTCATTTTAGCTGTTCAAATAACGCAAAAAGCCCTTGATAGGGCAGATAAGAAACTGTATGGGGTTGTTATGGTGGTCAAGCGGCGTCGCATACACCTGCATATCACAGCTATTTTGAAATTACAAGGCTTTGTTCGGCACACTTCTTTCATTCCTATTTGTGCCGGCAACGCCGGAATGGAGATTATTATGTACGTACTGTAAAATGATGATGACCTTGAATGATGGTATATCAGCTTCGGTGATAGAATCGAAGCCCTTTATCATGCTATCTATAGGTACAGTCATAAAGACCAATTCTGTTACGTCACCGTTATGGTACTCTTGCATTTACCATGTTAATCCATTATAATAAATCTATAGGATACGTTGCGGGCCGCTAATTACTTGATAATTGTTATATGAATTAAATATAGCCTTATGGGGGTAAAAGATGTTAAGAATTACACCAAGAGGGAAACAGGAAGAGGTAATGGCCCTCCCTGCTAGAGGTCATTTAATTGTACTTGGTACCGCCGGAAGTGGCAAAACTACCATTGCTTTACTACGTGCAGCCCACCTTTCCAATCTGCCCGGAAACGGCAAGGTGCTTCTTGTCACTTTTAATAGGGCATTGGTACAATATATGCGCGGCATCATTCATTCCCCATCTTCAAAGCTCGTTGTTGAGCACTACCATAAGTTTGCACGCGGTTATATGGATAGTGATAATGTCAACAAAATGCCTCAACGGAACGGAATTCTGGGTCCCGGAAAAAAAGCCCACTACATAGAGCAAGCTGTAGAGGAATTGAAAAAGCTCTATCCAAAAGAATCCACATTAAGACGTACTAAAGAATTTTTTATAGATGAGATAACCTTTATTCAAAGATTCGGATTTGCAAACCTTGATGCTTATTGCGAAGCCGAACGTATAGGCCGCGCTTCCGTACGCCTCACACGCGAAAATCGAAAGTGGATTTTTATAGCATATCAGAAGTATATTGAACTGAGAGAAGCTGCCGGTCGAAAATATGACTGGGATGATTTGGCTTTTTATGTAAATAACGAATTGCAAAGTGATACCAATGAGCGCAGATATACCCATATCATTGTAGACGAAGGTCAGGACTTTTCTCCGATGATGATTAAGTCACTTGTAAACGCGGTTAGAAAGGGAGGTTCATTCACCTTTTTTGGCGATGTGGCGCAACAAATATACGGAAGCCGCCTGTCTTGGCGTGACTCTGGGGTGAATGCTGATAAGGTGTGGCGATTCGACATAAATTATCGTAATCCTGCGACTATTACCGCTTTTGCGAATGACATCATACAGAGTGATTATTGGCAGCAAGATGACGATATGGTTACGGCCATTAACCAGATTGCAGAAGGTCCAAAACCTATTCTTGTAAGTTTCGAAAATAAATCACGTGAAATAAAATGGCTCGTTGAACGCGCCATATCTACAGGGAAAACATCGTCAACGGTCATCGTGTGTAGGAGTAGGGCTGAGATTGATTCGTTTATTAAGGCACTATCGAGCAGAGGTTGTAATGCAACAGAGATTGACAAGGATACCCCAGGTTATGCACACGTCAAGACAGTTTATCTAACAACCTTTCACGCCGCTAAAGGTATGGAATTTGATAACGTATTCGTTCCGTTTTTATCGGATGATAAATTTCCAGACCCGGATACAGTGGCAAACGCTGTGTCCGAAGATGCGGCTTATGCTGACGAGATTAAGTTGCTATATGTGGCAGCTACCCGTTCCAAATATGGGCTTTATATGACCTACAGCGGTACATTGACCCCTCTGTTTCCAGTAGAATCAGATAGCTACGATTCTTACGGTGAGGAAAATGAAATATGAGCGCATTCGATGTTTTGAAAGCTCGCGGTGTGTCTAGGCTTTGCCACTTTACAAAGTTTCAAAGCCTGACACATATAATCCCATCGGCTGATGGCATATTAGCAAGCGGTTCAATTCGCTCCGATACAAAGAATGTGATTGATACGGAACGATATGATGGCGAATTGGATCATGTTTGCTGCTCGATTGAGTACCCAAATTCTTGGTTCTTAAAGGACGCAATTCAGAAAAATACCGACGTTATTTTTAGGGACTGGGTTGTGCTGTACATCGAATTGGGTATATTAAGGAAAAGGGATACAAAGTTCTGTCCCTGTAATGCCAGTACGGGCCGCGGTATGTATATTACGGATGATATTAATGCCCTCTTTGAAAATCCTGTGCGGTGTAAGAGGGTTTTCCATCGTAGCGCCAATATGTTATCTTGCTGCCCCACTGACGGGCAGGCGGAAATTCTTATAAAGGATAATATACCCCGTGACTATATCGTGGGTATTACTGTAGGTAATGAGGATGTGGCGAGGCGTATCTACGCAATGTTCAAAACGTATGGGGTTAAGCAAGTTCCAATTTTCATTGCTCCTGATGTGTTGACCCCATCTTGGAGCAATATGATTAAAAATGGTCGTAGGCCTATCGAAACAATGTGCGTCTGGCCAGAGGAGGAATAGCTATGTCTGCAACGATACCAACCCAAATAGAAAAATGTAAAGGGGCTATAGTCGCCACCGCAATTGGAGACGCGCTGGGTTGGCCTAACGAACAGCGTTCAAAGAACAAGTCTAAGAGCCCAATTGTCAACGATTATTTCGTTGAATGGACGCGACGCTGCAGTAATCCTTGCTATCATAATGAAAGTATTTTACCCGGTGAGTACAGCGACGATACTCAAATGGCATTATCTGTCGCAAGGAGCATCATCGCAGGAAATTGGGAGAAGTTTCTTGCCGAGAAGGAGCTACCTTTTTGGCTTAAGTACGAACGCGGAGGCGGAGGCGCATTATTAAAGGCTGCTAAGTCTTGTGATAAGGGCGTATTGTTATGGAAGTCAAATTATACACGGGACTATTTTAACGCAGGGGGCAACGGAGCGGCTATGCGCATCTTACCTCATGTCATATCATATGCCAGAATACCGGATATAGCAGCCCTGATGGTTGATGTTATTAAGGATACCATTATAACTCACGGGCATCCGCGAGCAATTTTGGGTGCTACCTGTTATGCCTATGCATTGGACTACCTTTTGAGAAAAGAAACTGTTTTGGAATACAGCGAACTCGTATATGCGGTTATTGACGGACAAAATAAATGGGGGGCGCTCCCTAACCCCGAATTATTCGGGAACTGGCTTGATATTGCTGATCAATATCGTGGGTTTAATTATACTCACGAATGGGAAACAGTTCGTATTAATATGATAAAGCAGCTTGACTTCATAAAAACATCCTTAAAGAAAGGCTTAATGTTAGATGATACAAAAATACTCACTCAGTTGGAATGTTTCTCAAAGGCAAATGGAGCCGGTGATGTCGCTGTTTTAGCCGCCGTATATCTGGCTTCAAGGTACGCCAATAATCCATCCCTTGGAATTAAAGTTCCAGCCTTTTCCTTTGGAGCGGACACGGATACCATAGCATCTATGACGGGAGGTCTTCTGGGTATGCTTAGTGGTATAAACTGGATTCCAACAGAATGGAAAGCTGTCCAAGACTACGAATGTCTTATTCAGATAGCTGAATTGCTTTTATTTGACAACATCAAGGAAACAACTAAAGCCGATGTGTTAGAAGCAAAGGCACAGGAAAGCGGTTGGATAAACTCACCTATTGGTAAAATGCGTCCCATTGGTAAAACTACCGTTAAAAATGGGGAATATGCGATTGTGACAATTACAAAGTGGCAGACCGCACTGGGGCAGACCTTATACACTAAAGAGATGCAGCGGCTTGAAAATCAACCGTACCCATCTGAAAACCAAATACCGTTGTTGCATAAATCAGCCGCGTCTATTTCCATACAGACACCGGCTGAATTGGAAGAACAACAGGGGCAGTTTGTCTTAAATACCGCTGTTATTGATACCTTGCTAAATAATTCCCAGTTCAAGAAGAACATCACAATCGGAAAAGTGTTAAAAATTATACAGGCTTTAGTCAAGAATAACGAATCAGTTTCGGCTGTTGCAAGGCGGTTTGAAGTTGATGAAGCTATGGCAGAACTCATTAAATCTTGTATAAAATAGATGACCTGTATAGGTTACTGTTAAGATTATGTCTTTGCCAGTTCTCTCTCTTTTTAACTTATAAAGCACCGTCACGGCAAAACTCGCCGTTGAATGCATTGTGTATTTTTAATAACCACTAAACGGAATGAGAATGAAAAAATCCAAAATGTTTATAATCCCTAAAAAGTAATAGAGCGTCAAAGAATTAATCTTTAACGCTCTTGATATTTTTAGTCAAAAAACACTGTTACTGCATAACCACCCACAAAATAGTAGGGGTTCGTTTTTGACTTCTCAAGTGGAGTTCATCACTTGAAAACCGAACCCCATTTTGCCCCTGTAAATCGTCGCCCGCGCCGCTTTCGTCTTGCGGTTCGTCGGAGCTTTCAAGCATTTCAATGTATGAAACTTGCTTGCCGTCCTTAATATTATAATATATCACAATTTTATTATCGTAAACATAAACCGAATTTATGAACACGTCAATTATTCGGCTTTGAAAATCTTCGTCCAGTAAATCGCCCTTGCAAAACTGCTTCAACCATACAATTATTTGTTCTTCGGTGTATTTTATGCCAGCCGCAATCTTTAGCCTTGACAAGTCTATTTCAATGTCGGCTTTTTGCGTTTCCATTGCTTCGATTTTTTCAAAGAAGCGGGCGCGGGCTTTTGCGGTTGGAGCTTCTAACGTCGCGTCAACAGCTTTATTTATATCGCCGTCAAGCCGCATTAACCGCCCTTCCATTTCCTTAATTTTATTTACGTTGAAATCAGTATCGTATGCGGCGACGACGCGGGCGGCAATGTAATTTATGCGTTCGGGGGTTAATACATATTCAATCGTTTGTTCTACAACGTACCATTCAAGAAAGCCCTTCTTTTCGTTCAGCTTCTTACAATCCTTTTGCCGTTTGCGCTTTGAACAAGTGTAATAAAAGTGCTTGTCGCCTGTTTTGCTTTTTCCGCTTTCGCCGATAAGCCGCGTACCGCACAAGCCGCAAAAAGCCTTACCGCTTAACAGATAATTTACAATGGCTTTTTCGGTTGCGGGCGCATGGGCTTTCGCCGTCAAGCGTTCCTGTACAGCGTAAAAGGTTTTTTCGTCAATAATGGGCGGGTTCGCGTCGGGTATCAGTTCGCCCCGAAAAACGTATTGCCCGATATAGCGGGTATTGCGAAGCGTCGTTTGAAGGTAATTCGACGTAAGTTCACGCCCGAAAGCGTTTTTTACGCCTTTAGCGGCAAGGGCGGCGACAATATCCGTTTTTGAAACGCCTTTTGCGTATTCCTCAAAGAAATAACGTACAATCCATGCTTTCGCGTCGTCAATGACAAGCCGCTTATTTTCGAGCTTATACCCTATAGGCGGGCGGCTTCCTATGAATTGCCCCTTTATCGCGCTATCATATTGCCCGCGCCGTATGTTTTGCGAAAGGTTAGCCGAATAATATTCAGCCATACTTTCAAGCATACCTTCTAAAATTATCCCTTCGGGGTTGTCGCTTATGTTTTCCATTGCCGAAACGACTTTTACACCATGCTTTTTAAGCCTTGCCTTATATGTCGCGCTATCGTACCGATTGCGGGCGAAGCGGTCTAACTTCCAAACGATAACGGCTTGAAATTGCCGTTTTTCCGCGTCCTTAATCATCTTTTGGAAATCGTCGCGCTTGTCGGTCTTAGCGGATAAGGCGCGGTCTATATATTCGCCGACGATTCTATACCCTTCGCGTTCGGCGTAGGCGTAACAATCCCGCAATTGTCCTTCAATGCTTTGTTCCTTTTGATTGGTGGACGAATAGCGGGCATATACAACGGCGGGTATTAAATCTTTTTGCTTTTCCGTTTGCTTCCTTGCGGTTGCGGGCATTTAATCACCTTCTTTTAACGGTTTGTCCAACAATTTTCACATGGGCGACCGCCGCCCGACCTTGCAAGCGCAACGGCTTTTGTTGTTTCGACAGGGCTTGACATATCCGAACAAGTGGACGTTCTATGTATTACAACACTTGTGCGGTTAGCCGTCCAAACAATTCTATTGCCCGACGAATTACCCCAATTATTGTCACTATCGGGGTACATGACAGCCGACGGCGTAACTTCGGGCGTTGCCGTGGGTGTAGGCGTAGCTTCGGGCGTTGGGCTTAGTGACGGCGTGACTTCGGGCGTTGCCGTTGGTGTTTGCGTCGGTTCGGGGGACGGCGTAGCAATGACCGAAGCGTAAGAAATTTCATCTTCGGGCGGTTCGGGTTCGTCGTCGGGCAAAAATGGGGCAACGATAAACGATACAATGATTAAACCGACGACCCACACATACCAACGCTTATAAATAGGCTTTTTGTTATCCATATTAAAATCTTCCCTTTCCGTCGGCGTATTTTGTGGAGCGGGTAAAGAAGTTCCTTTTTTGCAGGCAACAATTAATTTGAATGGATATACAAAAATAAAGTAAAAAATACCAACCAAAAGCCATAACGTCCCGACAATAGATATATAGAATATGTAGTACATAAGCACTATTAACGCCATATATAAAAAGTTCTTCTTTGTAATACGCATACCCGCGCCGAGCCGCAAGCCGCCCTTTACCTTCTTTGAAAATCCAACAAACATTATTTGCGCCCCTTTCTTCTACCCCTTAAACGAAGGGGCTTTTTAATTTACGCTAACTTTCGGTATTGCGTCGCTTCCAACCTTCGCGGATGTCGTAGACGCGACCGCGCCCCTTTTGGCGTTTTCGTGGCGGCGGCGTACAAGTTCAAGTTCTTCTTCAAGCGTCAAGCCCTTGTTCCATTCCCTTATATGTTCATCATGCGCGGATTGAGCGTCGGCAACCAGTTCTTCGGCGGCTTCCATGTCGTTAGACAATTCGGCGGCGGCTTCGGCAAGACGCAGGGCAAGGGCTTTTAATGGCTTTCGTTCTTCGGGCGGTATATCCAAAAAGACAGACAGCCAAACTTGGTCAGCTTTATCAAGGTTGTATGCTTCGGATAATAACCGCATTGCTTCGGCTTTCGCGTCGGCTTCGGTAATAAAAAACATTTCGCCATTACCCGCCGTCAACCATTCGTAATTAACATTGAAGGTTTTACAAATAAGCCTGTAAAGCGGTTCTTTTTGTTCGGGATTAGCAAGACGACCGCGTTCAATATTATTTATTACATTGCCGTTTGCGCCTAACGCCGAGCCGAATTTTTCCCGCGTCATATTTAAAACAGATTTACGCAAGTGTTTTATGCGTTCGTAAATTTCCATTCAATCACCACCTTTTATTGAGTGTAACAGATGTATATTGTTCCGTCAACCTATTTTATAAAAATAAATCTTGCAAAGTAGTTGACAGAACAAATTACAAGGCTTATAATTGGTGTACGGAACAAATAAGAAATACCAAAACAAGCGGGCGAACCAACGCCGAAAGGGGACGTATACCATGACTTACAAAAACATGATTAAGGGAATAGCGGGGCGCGAAGCTAAAAAGTGGGTTGAAAGTTTTATAAAAACCGAAAGCGGCTTTGCAAGTTGCGACGACGTGGAATTAAGGATTGAAGACGGTATTTGCTATTTTGAAGCAAAAATACACGTTTACGGAATTAAAAGCCCAATGAACAAATACACCGTCGGCGGGACAATATGCGAAAGCGGGTACGTTTACAACAGCGTTATTTACGATTGGAACAAAAAAACGGTATGGCTATCAGTTGAAGAAACGCGGCAAACAATGGGAATTACCGAGCTTTTGGAAATCGCATAATTAAAACAGAAGCGGGGCGGCTTCACCGCCGCCCAATACGAAGGGAGCGGGAAGAAATGACAAGCGCATATTTAACCTTACTAAAATATTCAAGCGAATTGCGGGTGTACAACAGGCGCAACACCGCGCACAACGTAGCAAAAACGGAAAACGAAAATAAACAGCTATTAAAGCGGCTTGGATTCAAATGGGACAAATACAACCACAGTTATTTTTTAGAAAATCCGACCGACGACGCAATAGCAGAAATTAAAACAAAGGTATCTATTGAAACAAATGATTATCGAGATAGAAAAGTTACGAAAGGAAGTGAGAGAACATGAACAAACAAAGGGGAATTGACATTGTGAAAGGCGCGATATTGAACGAAGACACGCAAGAATTTGTCGAAATCGTAAGCAAATTACCCCGCGACTTTCGCTTGATTCTTACAGGGCAAGTTATGGGGTACGCGGCGGCAAAGGGCATTGACACAGAACCGCCGCGACCGACGACACCCGCCGCCGCGCAAATGGCGAAAGCGTTATGAGCGGGCGGGAATATAGCCTTGTGCGCGAAACAACCCCTTCGGGGGTTTGGTTCGCCCTTGTAAGAACCAATTACAGGCACGTTGAAGTATGGGGCGTAGGTTCAAGCGATTATAAAGAAGCATTGCGGAGGGCAAAGGATTATTGTAAAAACACTTTCGCAAAATTACACATTGAAGCAAAGGGGGCTTAACGCATGGCAATAACATTAAAACCGCATGAAAGGCTTGTTTGCGTCGGACAAACAGCCCTTCGCGCCCCGAACGGCGCACCGCTTCCCGCCGTACCGCTTTATAAAATAGTTGAAGCGGGCGACGCGAAGGAATACGACCGCAAGGCGGTTATGACGACAGGCGAAAGCGGGCTTTACGACGATATAGCCGCCGTATTCGGTGAAAAATACAAACAATACGTTGACGGCTTGAAGCAAATAGGGGCGAAGCTATAACGCCCCTTTTATCACCAGTAGAGGGGGTTATATATGAAAAAAACCAAAACCGCACCGATTGACATTGAAACGCGGCTTTATGCGCGGGGTTTGTTCCGCGTCGCGGGCGTTGACGAAGTGGGGCGCGGTTGCATAGCGGGGGCGGTTGTCGCTTGCGCCGTGATTATGCCGAAGGGCTTAACCATTGAGGGGGTAACGGACAGCAAGAAAATATCGGCGAACGAACGCGAACGGTTGGCGAAGCTCATTAAAAAAGCGGCGATTGCTTACCGCGTGGAATTTGTACCCGCCGACAAGGTTGACGAATACGGCATAAGCGCGGCGACGCACATTGCAATGATGAACGCTATCGGAGGGTTATCGGTGAAGCCGAACGCGCTTTTGTTGGACGGCAAGCCACCGAAGCAGAAAATTGAAACCGCGACGCATTTTCAATACGTCGTAAGGGGCGATTATTTAAGTCACAGCATAGCGGCGGCAAGCATTGTCGCAAAGGTAGAGCGCGACGCATACATGAACGAAATGCACGAAATTTACCCCGAATACGGATTTAATCAGCATAAGGGGTACGGCACGGCTTCGCATTACGAAGCAATAAGGCAATTCGGTTTATGTACCCTTCACCGTAGGAGCTTTCGAGGGGTTGAAGGGCAAGAAAAAGACGAAGGGAGCGGGACAAGTTGTTAAACATATCGGAAAAGGCGTATTTACAGCTTGAATCAATCATTATTGACGAAAACAAGTTTGCGGCGAATGACGAACCGTGGACGGTTGAAACATTCGCAGAATACCTTATTGAAAAATATTACCTTGAAGCACCCATGCCGACCAAAGGGGGCGGCGCGAAGTGAAAATAAAAACGCTTGGCGCAATGTGTAAAAGGGCGGGCGATTTTAGGTTATACGACCAACGAAACAGCGAAGGAAGCATTGTCGTTCAATGGTTGGGCGACGGCGGCGCAATTTATCCTTTACACGGCTTGCCGCGTCTTGGCGAAGAACACATTGCCGCATTTTTCGAGCTTACCGAAAAACAGCTTGAAAAAATATCGGTACGACATTATGAAGAATTGCCCGAAAAACTTAACTTCGACGATTACGACCCCGCCGAAGTTGCGCTTGACGACCGCGAAATGACGCTTGCATACGGTAAATACATTGTAAAGCCGCTTATCACGCGGGACGGCTTAGAGCTTATAAACAACGAATACATGACACCGCTTGCCGACGTTGCCGACCATTTAATGATACATGAGCGGAAAACAGAGGGCGGGCAAACGTACTTCGCCGTAAAAATGGGCTTAATGCTTGTCGGGTTAGTTATGCCGCTTAACCTTATCGAAGACCAGTTTGTAGAGAACGTCGAAGGGTTGGCGGTAAAAGCCCGCGCCGCGCTTATCGTAAAAAGGGAGCGGGAAGAACGCCAACAGCGGGAAGCGTTAAGCGGGCAAATGGAGCTTGAAGAAGTAGGGTTTAACGAAGGGAGCGGGGCAAGTGGTAGTTCATAAACAATTCGACCTTTCGGGCGGCGGGCAACGACCGTCAAGACCTTTCCCGAACGGTACAAGCTATATGAATTTTAACGACGCTTTTTGTTGTCGTTGCAATAAGTACAAGTTAAACGAAGAAGGCTTGCCGCTTCCCGATAATTGCACCGTAGAAAACGCATTAAGCGAAGCGCAATTTGACATTGAAAAGTACCCAAAAGACGACATTGTAGAGGTTGGCGGCTATTTCCATGTTTGCCGACACTTCGAGAGCGACGACGGCGAAATAATGGAGCAATACAAGGGTTTATTTGAAGAAGGGAGCGGGAACGCATGATTATTCAAGAATTAAACGAAGCGGCGAAAAACATTCACGCTTTAGCGGTTAATAAAGGTTGGTGGGAAGACGACCGACCATTGCCCGAAATACTTATGCTTTGTGTATCGGAGCTTTCCGAAGCGTTAGAGGAATACAGAAACAAAAGCCCCGATATATATTGCGACGAATACGACGAAGACCATTGCGACCCATGCTTAAAACACCGCCCCGCTTGCGCTTGCAACGGACATAAACCGCAGGGCGTAGCCGTCGAGCTTGCCGACTGCATTATACGCATTTTGGATTTTTGCGGGCGAAAAGAAATTGACATTGAAGCCGCAATAAACGCAAAACACGAATATAACAAAACCCGCCCATATAGACACGGCGGTAAAAAATGTTAGAGGGGAGCGGGACGCATGACAGCTTTTGAATTTTTCGCCGCCGCAGGGTGGTTATTGTTGGGCGTGGTATGCCTTGCCGTTGCCGCAGTGATTGTTTATGCCGTTATCGTCGGTATAAAAAGACACAGCGAACAACAGCGCATTAAACGCGTCAGATATTGGCGGTAAACGAAGGGGGTTTATTTATGTACGTTTATTTGCTTTCCGAAAAGGGGTACGACGAAAACGCGGGCGATTGGTATTTGTACACGGTTGGATTTTATGACCCTTCGGGCAAGTTTCAATCAGAAAGCGACCACAGCACGAAAGACGAAGCCGCCGCCCGCGTCCATTACTTAAACGGCGGTATAGGGGGAATTGTGACCGAAACTATCACAATGACAGCCGAAGCGGAAATTGAAACGACCGAAACGGACGAAGACGAAGACGAATACGACAAATTAAGCGATTGCGCCGAATGTCTTTGTAACACTTGCGCGAACATTGAAAAATGCGTTGACGCGCCCGCCGAACACGATTACACAGGCGGCAAGCCATACCCATGCGCCGAATGTGAAGACAGCGCAATATATCATATGCGCGGCGGAACTTGTAAAGGGTACGTTGAAGGAAGCGGAAACTATGTATAAAAAGCAAAAGCGGCTTGTCTGATACACAAGCCGCCGCGCCCATTTGAGCCATTTTGTCGCTATTGGTAAAACATTGTCAAAGCCTATTTTACCAAAATAGCGGCGAAAAAACAATATATTTTTTGTTTTTTGCGTCGAATTTGACGCATTGCGGGCTTGTAATGGGTATTAAGCCAACAACGAAGGGAGCTTAATACACATGGAAAATAAAGAAAATTCTTTTGTACTCAATAATCAGCAAGTCAATGTCAGTCCGTCAGTCCGTCCGTCTCTTTTTCAGACATTAGAAGCCGTTTATATGCAAGTTGAGTATGAGCATTTGGGCGAATGGCGCGAAAGCCGCGTAAGTGGCAAGAAATGGTTGCACATTGAACCCATATATAAAGAATTATGCCTAATTATCGCGGAAATATACGTTAAGCCGCAAGAAAGCGTTATACGCATACAGGGACAGCCGACGGAAGTTTATCTTGTGCAAGAGGTTTACAGGGAATTGCGGGGCGAACATTTGCAAGCAGTTGTCGGAAAGTTCTTCGAGCAGGGACACAAGATACACAACAAAAAAGCGTACCTTCAAACGTCCCTTTACAACATTGTATTCGAGTATGACGCAGGGGTAACAAATGACCTTCGGGCGGCGGGGGTAATACACCCAAAAAAGCCGAAGGGGGGCGCATGAAGTGGGCGCGTTCGGCGGCAACAAGTGGCAATTTCTTTTTGAAACACCTTCGGGGCAGTTGGGCGAAAATGCTTTTGAAGCATTGCGGCATAAAAATGTATTCCGTTACAAGGTACGGACGATAACTTGCGGCGATACGGTAGAAGTTGAAATGTTCCCGATTTACAGGGATTACCGCGCCGAAGCCAAAAGAGCCGAAAAGGTGAACCCGACAAGGGAAACGCAAGAAAACGTAAACAGGCGAAACGCTTTAAAAGCCGCAGTACGCCTTGTAAATGCAAATTTCGTAAAAAACGATTATCACATTACATTGACGTACAGGGACGACGAACCATTGCCCGACGAAAAACAGGCACAAAGGCAAATGCAAAACTATATTCGCAGGGTTCGGCATTATCTTAAAAAAAACGGCTTTACGGATAAGCGAGGGCGGGCAGACTTGAAATATTTTTATGTGATTGAATTTGCAAACGGCGACGGACGGCGAAAGCGCATACATCATCATATCATTATGAACGCCGCCGCCCCGCGTGAAGCGTTAAAAGCATTATGGACGCATGGGCGGGCGGGGGTTGACGAATTAGAACCCGAAAAAGGGAGTTTGAAGGGATTAACCATTTACATCACAAAACAGCAATCAAAGACGAAAATTACAAGGCGTTGGCAAGCGTCCCGAAACTTGAAGCCGTATACGTCATTGACGGAAAACAAACACAAAATAAGCAAAAAGCAAGCCGAAATGTTAGCCGCCGACGTGAAGGAAGCCGCGCCCGCAATTTTCGGCAAGGCTTATCCCGACTTGATATTAGACGGCGAACCCGAAGTAAGAACAAGCGAATTTGTGGCGGGGGCTTACATATACGCCACATTGTACAAGGCGAACGCCGAAAGGGTGAAAGGGGGCGCGTTGTTTGGCATGTAAACCGAAAAAAGGGCGCGTCTATTGGTTCGTTACCGACTTTTGGGAAAGGTTTTACACGATACCAGTTAAGACCCATAAAAAGGGCTTGCAATGGCACTTAGGCGACGGATTATACGAATATTACTACCATTACGAACCGCAATATCTATACCGCAAAAAGAAGCAAGCCGAAGCAATGGCGGCGAAACTTAACGAAGGGGTGAAAATCTATTGAATATGAGCATACCGACAGAAAGCGAAGAACAACAAGCCCTTTTTGAGTGGGCGCAATATCAAAAGGGAAAATACCCCGAAATTGAATTGCTATACCACACGCCCAACGGCGGGCGGCGCGGTAAAGCCGAAGCGGGGCGGTTCAAAGCCGAAGGGGTAAAAAGCGGCGTACCCGATTTATTTTTGCCTGTAGCAAGGGGCGGTTACTTCGGGTTATACGTTGAAATGAAGCGGCGCAAAGGCGGCAAGGAAAGCGACGCGCAATTAGAGCTTTTCCCGAAACTTCGCAAGCAGGGTTACAAGGTGGAAACGTGCAAGGGTTGGGAAGCCGCCGCCCAAACAATTATAAAATACATGGCATTGAAGCCGACAGAATGGAGCGTAAAAGAATGAAGATTTTATGCGTAATAAATTTCAAAGGCGGCGTTGCGAAGACCATTAGCGCAATAAATATCGCACATACATTAAACACGAAGCACGGCAAGCGGGTTTTGCTTGTGGATTGCGACAAGCAGGGCAACACATCAAAGTTTTTCGGCAAGCACGGTTACGAGGGCAACAGCATAGCAGACGTATTATTAAGCGGCGACGTTGAAAACGTGCTTATTCGCATAAAGCATACAACGCCCGCGCTTGACCTTATACCCGCGAACATGAATTTGCTTCACGCCGACAGACAAATATTAATTGACGCTTCCCGACCGCAACAGACGCGGCTTAAAAAGGCAATACAAGGGCTTGAAAGCCTTTACGACTTCGCAATTATTGATTGTGCGCCCGACTTGAACATGTCCGTTATAAATGCCCTTGTCGCCACGCATGACGTGCTAATACCGATAAAGGTTGACAAGTTCGCGTTTGACGGCATAGACACGTTATTAGAGCAAATAGAGGAAATCAAGGAATTTAACCCCGCGTTGCGGGTTGTCGGCGGCTTCGTGACTATGTATGCCCGAAATAACGTAAATTTGCAAGGCGTGGAAGCGTTAAGCGAAAAAGCGGGCTTGCCTATGTTTGAAACGGTTATCAGAAAAACCGTAAAAGTTGACGAAACCACATACACAGGATTACCGCTTGCCGAATACGCGCCGAAATGCACGGCGGCGAAGGATTACGCCGCATTGGTGGACGAATACTTGCAGAAAGGCGGCGGGGGCATTGGTGAAGGTTAATTTTTACGACGTGGGGCGGGGCTTGAAAAAATGGACGGCAAGTTGCCCGACGGAAATTACGCTTGATTGGCTTCATAGTCAAGTAAAGTTATTCGGGGGGCTTTCCGCAAGCAGTATCGGCTTTTTAACCGTACACGGCAAAGGCACGATATACGACGGCGACCGACCAGTAGGCAATTATGAAATTGTGACCGAAACTATCACAAATAAAGGGGGCGGCGGTAATGGATAATAAGGCATACTTACAAATCGGCGAAGCAATGGCGCGAGGATTAGCGGCGGGAATTGCGGCGTTTGATAGGTTCGGCAAAGTATACCGCGCCGCAATGCTTACAGTTAAAAAAGCGTATCAACCAATAAACAAAGTTAAGCATTACGCGAAATATTCTAAAAAAGCCCGCATACGCAAAAAATATAAAAAGCGGCTTGAATTTCTTATATTGCCGATTGTGACCGAAACTATCACAAATAAAGGGGGCGGGGAAAGTGGATAAAAAGCAAATTGCACATTTGCGCCGCTTATTGAAAAAGGGGCGCAAATCATACATTGCCGCGCAAAGGGACGAAGAAAAGGTATTTGAATATTTAGAAGAAGTATACGGCGCGGTAGATTGGGGCAACGTAGAAAGCCCTGATTGCAATATAGGCGATTCAAATATACAAGGCGGCATTACTTGTTATTTGAATTATGGCGACGGCGATTTAGAAGTAATTATTAACGAAATAGTAAAGTCACAAAATGAAGGGGGCGGGGAAAATGCCTAAAGGGTTCAACATGAAGTCACTATTAAACGACGCTTCAAAGAGCGTCGCCGCCGAAACAGCCGAAAAGCCGCCCGCCGACCCTTCGGGCTTCGATATTGTAAATATTCCATACGACAAAATAAAACCGTCGAAGCAAAACATATACGGCTTGCGGGATATAGAGGAATTAGCGGCAACGATTGACGAAATGGGGCTTTTACATAACCTTGTCGTCAAGGAAGCCGACGAAGCGGGCTTTTATGAGCTTACAAGCGGCGAACGCCGTTATAGGGCAATAGGGCTTTTGAAATGGGCGACCGTACCTTGCAAGGTTGAAAAGAGGGAAAACGAAGCTATAGACGAATTAAAATTGATTTTTGCAAATTCGACGGCGCGGGAATTGACCGAATACGAAAAAACGACGCAAGCGGGGAGAATAAAAGAGCTTTTGCAGGGATTAAAGGCGGGCGGGCATAAATTCAAAGGGCGTATGCGGGATATTGTCGCCGAATTTCTCAAAGTATCGTCGGCGCAAGTTGGGCGGTACGAAAGCATAAATAATCACCTTTCGCCCGATTGGAAAAAAGAGTTTGAAGCGGAAAATATAAGCATTACCGCCGCTTATGAAATTTCGACCGCAACGCCCAAAGAACAAGCCGCCGCGTTTGAGAATTACAAGGAAAAAGGGACGCTTGAAGTAAGCCGACCGCCCGAAACGAAAAAAGAGCCGACCGCGCAGACGATAAAACAGGAAAAACCGCCAGACCCGCCGAAAAACGACGACCCGAAGCGGGCATATGTATTTTTAACAGACACGGACGGCGGGCAGTATGAAGCGTCGGGAAGCCTTGCAGTAATTGCCGCAATAGACGGCGAAGACTTCGGCGGCTATATATCCGAGGGTAAAGCGGCGAAAGTTGATATTATCATGCTTGCAACCGCACTTGTGGGCGAGTTTGTGCAACGCATAGGCGAAGACGCGGAAAGCAAAAACGCATTAAAAGCCAACCTTGCGGCGTTGTTTGACGGCGTGGGGGGGGTAATCACAAATAACAGGGGGCTTAATAATGGGTAACAAGACGGCAAGCAAAAAAGGCGTTGACATAAACGCAATAGCACAAGCGGCGGCAAGCGAAGCCGCCCGCCTTGCATACGGCGCGGGGAGCTTATTAAAAAGCAAAACGGCGGGAAACGTATACAAGGAAACAGAAAAGCGGCTTTACGCTTACCCCGATTTATTGGAAAAAATAAAGAGCGACAAAGAAAAAATATCGGAGCTTATGACGCATGGCGCACCCACACGAAGCGCAAGCATTGTACGCTTTCAGCGTTCGGGGGTTCGCTTGTCGCCCGAAGAAATACTTGATTGCATGGTACAGGATATAACCGCCACCATAGCCGCCGACCAACACGAAGCCGACACCATAGCCGCCGCCCTTGCCCGCATACAAGACGACCCTTATTACCCCGCCGTATCGGGTAAGTATATACACGGAAGCCCCGACGAAGAAATAGCCGCCCTTATCCATTGTGACCCCTCAACGGTACGCCGAAACAGGGGGCGACTTATACGGCGCGTTGCGGTTTGGCTATATGGGGCGCAAGCCTTATAAAATCAAGCCTTACGGCTATTTTACAACGCGACGCGCCTTGCACATGACGCGCGCCCAAAACATGCACTTTTCAAGCGCACATATGATATGTTATGCTTTTTACTATGAAAAACTATGATTTTAACCGCTTTTGAGGGCAAAAGCGGTTATTTTTATGCCTTTTTACATGGGGGTGAATTTGTGGCGTGAAGCAATGGGCAGAACAATTTTACAATTCCGAAGCGTGGCGAAGTACACGCGACAGCTTCTTATCAAGTAAGAAATGGTTATGCGAAAGATGTTCAACAAAGACAAATCCAGTTGCGGCGAAGATTGCACATCACAAGGAATATTTAACGCCGCAGAACATAGAAGAACCCGCGATTGCCCTTGCATGGGGCAACCTTGAATCACTATGCCAAGATTGCCATAACAGGGAACATCACGGCGACAAAACACCGCCGCGCTATTTTGTGGACGAACGCGGGCGGGTTATACCGAACCCCGACGCATAAAGAAGTATACCCCCCATATCGCGGGCGATATTTTGGCGACGGAACACCGAGCGCGCCGTTCCGAATTTATCCTTGAATAAATTACAATGGGGGGTGGTATGCCGCGAATATAAAATTATTCGCCGACCTTGCCCGAATAATCGAAAGGAGGGGAAACCATGAAGCCGAAAACAACGACGCGGGCAAAGCCAACGCCGAAACCGCAAGCGGAAACGCCGCCGACCGACCCGAAGCCGACGAAGCCAACGCCGAAACCGCCGCCGACAAAGGAACAGCGCGTTGCGACGGAAGCGCGGCGACTAAAAGCCCGCCTTAAAGGGTTGGATAAAAATAAACTTGAAACCGCCGCGCCGCTTATCCGAAACGCCGCCCGCCTTACGATTGCCATTGACGATATTTGGGATGACTACTTGACCGACGGCGTAGGTTACGTCGAGGAATACGACAACGGCGGCGGGCAGAGGGGAACGAAACCGAGCGAAGCCCGAAAAGCAATAAACGAAATGACGAAGCACCATACAACGATAATGCGGATATTGATTGACCTTGCCCCGCCCGCACCATTGAAGCGCGACGCATTAGACGATATTTTAGAAATGTAAATGCGTAATTATATTCTTGAATACTTCACCATGTTAAAACGCGGCGAAGCCATAGCGGGGCAAAGGGTTCACGCGATTTATAACATTATCATGGAAGACCTAAAAAGCGGGGTTTATTTTTACGACGCGACAAAAGCCCATAAGGTTATACAATTCATTGAAACGACTTGCCGCCACAGCAAGGGGCGCAATGATTTAATAAAATTAGAGCCTTGGCAAAAAGGTTTACTTGCCGCAATGTTCGGTCTTGTGGACGACAGGGGCTTGCGTTGGTATAGGGAAATATTTGTTGTAATTGCAAGGAAGAACGGCAAAAGCCTACTTGCGGCGGCGATAGGAAATTACATGGCGTTTGCCGACGGAGAATACGGCGGCGACATATATATGCTTGCAACGAAGTTAGACCAAACAAAAGAGGTTTGGCAAGCGTTCAAGCAAATAATATTAAACGAACCCTTGTTATTGAAGCGGGCAGAGGTTGGCAAGGGCGTAAAAAGCGTCGTTTATATTCCAAAGACGAATACAACCGCAATGCCGCTTGTTTTCAATCCGAACAAATCCGACGGATTCAACCAAACATTAACCATTAACGACGAGGTACACGCATGGGAGGGCGACAAGGGTTTAAGGCTTTACAATACAATGCAATCGGGATTGGGCGCACGAAAGCAACCCTTGACGTTCAACATAACCACAGCGGGAAACGAAAACGAAGGATTGTTTGACAACCTTATGAAGCGTTCAACCGCATTTCTTAACAGGGACAGCCGCGAAAAGCGGTTGTTGCCGTTTATATATGCGGTAGACGACGACAGGGAATGGGACAACATAAAAGAGCTTTACAAGTCCAACCCGAATTTAGGCGTAAGCGTTCCCGAAGAATTTTTTGAACGTGAAATTGCCATAGCGCACGAAGACCACACAAAACGCCGTGAATTTCTTATGAAATATTGCAACGTCAAACAAAAAGCGGAAACGGCATGGCTTGACAACCGACTTTTGGAAAAATCCGTTAATACAATGACCCTTGACGACTTCAAGGGTACTTATGGAGTTGGCGGCATTGACCTTTCACAGACGACAGACCTTACCGCCGCAAGCGTGATTATTGAGCGCGAAGGGGTATCATACGGCTTTTGTCAATTCTTTATGCCGTCGGAGCGGTACGAACAAGCCATTATTGACGATAACTTGCCCTATGACATTTATGTACAACAGGGAATTGTTACGTTGAGCGGCGACAACCATGTAGATTATCGCGACGTTTATAATTGGTTTGTAAAATTGCAAACGGAATACAAAATATATTTGCTTAAAATCGGTTACGACCGATACAGCGCACAATATCTTATTGCCGACTTAAAGGCGTTCGGTTTCCATATGGACGACGTTTTTCAAGGCGACAATCTAACGCCTATTATTCGGGAATTTGAAGGGACGATAAAAGACGGCAATTTTATCATTTGCGGCGACAACCATTTATTAAAGGCGCATTTCTTCAACGTGGCGTTGAAGCACAACAACGAAAAACGCACCTTTCGCCCTGTAAAGATTGAACGCCGAAAGCGCATTGACGGCTTCGTATCAATCGTTGACGCGCTTACAGTCCGTCACAAGTATTTAAGCGAAGTTGGCGAAATGTTAAAAAATAAAGGTAGGTGAGAAAATGGGAGTATTAAACAGGATAGGGCAAGCGTTACGCCCGACCCGCCGACCCCGCGCCGCTTCGCAATTAGGGGTAAAAGAGTTCTTCGAGCTTTTGAAAGGTTATTCGCCCGCATTTACCAATATGCCCGAAGCACTTTACGAAATGGAGCTTATAAGGGCGGCAATAGGTTCATTTGCGAGGTTTTGCAGTATGCTACAGCCCGAAATACGCGGGCAGGGATTACCGCACATGGAAAGGCAATGGCAAAGGGCAATCAACCCATATATGACGACTTCGCAATTTTTGGCGCGGGTTGCGACAATCCTTGAAGTAAGCAACAACGCTTTCATTATTCCCCTTGAAGACAGCGAAGGGCGGCTTATAGGGTTTTACCCATTGTTGCCGCATAATTGCGAGTTGGTGGAGTTTGAGGGCGCAACATACCTTCGCTATATGTTTTCAAATGGGAAGCGGGCGGCAATCGAATTTAACCGCGTGGGCGTTTTGAACCAACATCAGTATGAAAATGATTTTTTCGGTGAAAGCAACGCCGCATTAAAGCCGACCATGCAATTAATACACACAAACAATCAAGGAATAATTGCGGGCGTTAAAAATTCGGCGCAAATACGCTTCATTGCGAAAATTGCAAATATGCTTGACCCCGAAGACATAAAGCGGGAACGCGACCGCTTTTCCGAAGAAAACTTATCGGAGGAAAACAAGAGCGGTTTTATGATTTATGACAATAAATTTTCAGACGTAACGCAAGTAAAATCAGACCAATACACCATAAACGCGGCGCAAATGAAAGAAATATCTTTAAATGTTTTTCGCTATTTCGGAACAAACGAAGATATTTTACAAAACAAGTACAACGAAGAAGGGTTTAACGCATACTTTCAAGGAAAAATTGAACCTTTCGCAATACAAATTTCGCTTGTACTTAGTATTATGATTTTTTCCGAACGGCAAATTGCACACGGCAACGACATTATTTTTAATATGAGCCGCTTAGAGTTTGCAAGCATTAAGACGCGCACCGACTTGTCAACGGCATTTTTTGACCGTGGATTGCTTAACCGCAAGGAAATTCGCAAAATATTAGGCTTGCCCGCCGTTGAAGACGACGACAGCGAAACATTTTTTATTCGTTCGGAATATACGCGGCTTGAAGACTTGGGGAAATCCTTGTATGTCGAAGCGGCAAAAGAAGGTATTGACATAGACGACCCGCAAGCGAACATACCGCAACCGACAGAGGGCGAAGACGACGGCGCGGGGACAGGCGGCGCACATAAAAACATTGAGGGGTGATAATATGCCGAAAGCAAACGACCGTGAATACCGCGACATGGCGCAACCGCTTTTTATTGGGGCGGCAACGAAGCGTTTTCAATCCGACCATTATGTAGAGGGCTTCGCAACGACATTCGATACGCCCTATGTTATGTATGAATGGGACGGCATAAAGTATTACGAAGTTGTAGACCGACAAGCCCTTGTCGGCGCGGATATGACCGACGTTATAATGCAATACGACCATGCGGGGACGGTATACGCCCGCAATAAAATGTCAAACGGAAAGCCGCCTTGCCTGTTAATCGAACCACAGGAACGCGGCTTGTTTATTGCCGCCGACTTAGGCGTAATATCCGAAGCGAAAAGCCTTTATGCTTCGATTGAAGCGGGGCTTATTTATAAAATGTCGTGGGCGTTTAGGGTTATGGAAGACGCATACAACAAGGAAACACGAACACGAACTATATTAAAAATTAAGAAGGTTTACGACGTTAGCGCGGTAAGTTACCCCGCGAACGGCGATACCGATATTGCGGCGCGTTCTTACTTCGACGGAGTGATTGAGGTTGAGAAGCGGGAGGCGTTAGCGCGGCAAAAACAGTTGTTGTTATTAAAAACTAAAATTTAATGGAGGTTTGAAAATGAACAGATTACAAGAAATTGAAGCCCGCCTTGCCGCTATCAATAGCGAAGTGGAAACAAGGGGCGCGGAGCTTACAGCCGAACAAATAACGGCACTTAATACCGAAGTTGACGCATTGAAAGCGGAGCGGGCGGGGCTTATAACAGCCAACGACCAGCGCGCCGCGTTGCTTGCGAACATTGCCGAAGGCAGGGCGGCGGGCGCGACCGCAACCCCCGCATTGCCGACACCGACCGCAGGCGGCGGCGAAAGGCGAACCGCAGACCCCGCCGACCCGACCGAAAGCATGGAATACCGCAAGGCGTTTATGAATTACGTTTTGCGCGGTACGAAGATACCCGCAGAGCTTAGAGCCGACGCAATCACGAACACGGGGCAAGTTGGTTCGGTTATTCCCGCCCCTGTACTCAATAAAATTATTGAGAAAATAGAAGCGGTTGGCATGATATTACCGCTTACAACCCGCACGGCTTACATTGGCGGGCTTAACATTCCGACTTCGACCGCGAAGCCTGTAGCGTCATGGGTTGCAGAGGGTGCGGGAAGCGATAAGCAAAACAAGCCGACAGGCGTTATCACGTTCAATTACCACAAATTGCGTTGCGCCGTGGCGGTTACGCTTGAAGTTGACACAATGGCGTTGTCGGCGTTTGAAATGACGCTTATTAACAATGTCGTCGAAGCAATGACGAAAGCCCTTGAACAAGCGATTATAAGCGGCGACGGAATAGGCAAGCCGAAGGGCATATTGACCGAAACACCCGCCACAGGGCAAGCGTTGACGACAGCCGCGCCGAAATATGAAGACTTAACGAACATGGAAGCCGCGTTGCCGATTGAATACGAAAACGGCGCGGTTTGGTGTATGACGAAGAAAACATTTATGTCATTCGTCGCAATGACCGACGCGACAGGGCAACCCATAGCCCGCGTTGATTACGGCATAAGCGGGAAACCCGCACGAACCCTTTTAGGGCGGGCGGTTGTTTTGTGTAATTACCTTCCTTCGTTTGTGGCGGGCTTGCCGTCGGGAACGGCTTTCGCTTTCCTTTTCGACTTCAAGGATTACATTGTAAACACCAATTACGCAATGGGCGTAAAGCGTTACGAAGACGACGACACCGACGACCGCATAACAAGGGCTTTAATGCTTGTTGACGGAAAGGTAGTTGACAAAAATTCGCTTGTAACCCTTTCAATAGCTTAGACAAGGGGGCGGCGATAATGTTTGACGAAGTGAAACTTGCCTTGCGTCTTCGCGGCGCGGCGTTGGATAACGAAGTAAAAAGACTTATTGCCGCCGCAAAAGCCGACCTTCGTATAGCGGGAATAGTATTCGACGACCCGCCCGAAAATGTGACCGAAACTATCACAAATGCGGGGCAAGACCCGCCGCCCGAACAAGCGGCGGGCGACCCGCTTATAACGAACGCAATTATTTTATATTGCAAGGGCTTTTCGGACATTGTACCCGACGCGGAAAGGCACAAACAGGCGTACTTGTACCAAAAGCGGGCTTTAGTATTGGCGGGTGATTATATTGCGGTTAAGTGAAGAAATAACCCTTATACAAGCCGAATTTACGGACGCGACCGACGGCGACGGCTTCACAATTCCGACGCTTGGGGAGCGAACAACGGTTTTTTGCTTTCAAAAGTCCGTCGGCTTCAACGAGTTCTTCAAGGCGAAGCAAGCGGGGTATACGGAACAAATGAAAGTTGACGTATACGCTTTTGAGTACGACGGACAGACCGTTGCGGAATACGAGGGCAAGCAATACCGCATATTGCGTACCTACAAAGACCCGAAAACAGACGGCGAATATATAGAATTGACGTTATCAGACCTTAAAGAAAGGGGCGGCGGTTAGCATGGCATTTACGATTGACTTTGCGGGCTTGGAAGAAATAGAAAAAATGTTATTGCAAAACGCCGAAGCCGCCGAAAGCAAAGCCGAACAAATATTGCTTGCAGGGGCAGAAGTCCTTGTAAAAGCGCAAAAGGCGGCGTTGTCCCGAATATCAAAAGGGAGCAAAAGCGACGGCGAGTTGTTAGCGTCAATCGGTATCGGGAAAATAAAAAAGTCAAAAAGCGGTTCGGGGTATCATACCGAAGTTTTCCCGCAGGGTACGCAGTCCCATATATCGGAAATGAACAGCAAAGGCAAAAAGGTTCGCAATGCAAACGTCGGGTTTATGGTTGAATACGGCACGTCAAACATGACCGCCCGACCGTGGGTAAGTGTAGCCGAAGCGACAGCCGCCGACGCGGTAAACGAAGCAATGGGCGCGGAATGGGAGAGGGCAAGCAATGGTTGACGAAATAAAAAATACAAGCGACAGCCATTTGCAAACAACGCTTTCTTCGTTGGGCGACCCTGTAGAGCGTTTGCGCTTCACAGGGAAAGCCGACACGTTCATTACATGGCAGACCATAGCGGGAAGCGAAGCGGCGTTTGCAGACGACGACAGCGAGGAATACGAACACACTTATAGGGTTGATTTATTTTCAAAGCATAATTATGTTGAAAAACTGGTTGCGCTTAGAAAAGCCCTAAAAGTGGCAGGGTTTTATGGTACGCAAGTTTTAGCGGAACAATTCGAGGGGGACACAGGATATTATCATGCGTCCCTTAACACTAATTTTATGGAGGTATGAAAATATGGCAACGATTGGTTTACGCGATTTATTTTACGCGCCGATTACCGAATTGCCCGACGGCAAAGAGCAGTTCGGGAAGCCTGTTAGAATGGCAAAGGCTATACAAGCGCAAATGTCAACGCAGATTGCCGAAGCAAAACTTTTCGCCGACGATTCTGTAGACGAAAGCGTAAAAGAGTTTGTAAGCGGTTCTTTAACGCTTAACATTAACGATTTACAACCCACATATCAAGCCTACCTTTTGGGGCAAAAAATGGACGCGGACGGCGTTATATATGCGGGCGACGGTGACGAAGCCCCTTACGTTGCAATCGGCTTTCGGGCGACGAAAACGCGGGGACGGTTCAAGTATATTTGGCTTTACAAAGTGAAATTCGCTATACCCGACGAAAACTACCAAACGAAGGGCGAAAGCATAGAATTTCAAACGCCGTCCATTGTCGGAACGTACCAAAAACGTAATGACGGTAAATGGAAAGCGGATTTTGTAGGATTGGCGACCGAAGCGGCGGCGTTATCGTGGTTTGACGAAGTAAGGGAGTACAGCGAAGCCATAACCGACCCGCCGACCCCGCCCGACCCATTAGACCCATAAAACAGGAAGCCGAACACAATAAAATATAAACCGAAAGGGGGCAGGGGCGACCGTTCTTATTGGAACGGTTGCCCCGCTTTTTTATGAGCGCAATAAAAGACGGCGGGTTATACCCGATAACGCTTGATAAAGAGCGTCATTTATTATTTTCCCTTCACATCATAAACAGGGTTGAAGACGAAATCGGCGACATTGCCGACCTTCAATCAAAAATGGAAGAAAAAGGGCGCATGAAGTTTATTACATGGCTTCTTACGCTTCTTATAAACGAAGGGGAAGTATATAAAAAATACGAAGAAACAGGCAAAATTGACGGCGCGGAGGTTTTAGACGAAAGAATTGTATCACTTATCGTTAATGGTTCAAATCTCAAAGACGTTATCGAAGCAATATTAAAAGCGTTTTCAATGGCAAACAGGGGTACGACAGAGCCGCCCGAAGGAAGCGGCGAACATGAAAGCGAAGGGGAAGACGAGGGAAACACGAACGCGGGCGAAATCGAATAGACTTCGCCCGCTTGCTTTATATCGGCATTGTCGTTTTCAGATTGCCCGAAGCCGAAGTATGGCGCATGACACCTTACAAACTTTTAGCCCTGTTTGCTATTCATAAAATCTATTGCCCGCAACGAAAGGGCTTCATACAAGACAGCCCCGCCGCCGTGGGGGACATGGACGACATTGACATAGCGTTAGGAGGGTTATAAATGGCGAAGATTGGGCGCATTGGTACGCGCTTAGAGTTCGAGGGCAATCAAGAATACGTTGCCGCGACAAAAGAAATTAACGAAAGCATGAAAAACCTTGCTTCGGAAATGAAAGCCGTTCAAAGCGAATACGGAAAAACAGATACAAGCGTTGAAGGTTTGACGAAGCGAAAGGGATTGCTTGAAAAGCAGACCGAAGAACAACAAAAAGCCATTGACGCGGCAAAAGAATCACTTCAAAAAATGCGCGAAATGGGTATTGAACCGAGCGAAAAGGCTTATCAAGACATGGAGCGGGTTTTGCGCGAAAACGAAAGCGCAATGAAGGGTACACAACGCGAAATCGGGGAGCTTGACGGCGCGTTGAAGGAAAGCAAGGTTAATTGGGAAGCCGTAGGCGACGTTGTGGCGGGCGTTGGCGTTGCGATAGGCGCGGCAATGGTTGCAGTAGGCGCGGCGGCGGTTGCTTGCGGTAAATATCTTTATGATTTAGGCATGGACACATCAGCCGCCGCCGACAACATAGATAAATCGTCGCAAAAGTTAGGTATAAGCCGTCAAGGTTATCAAGAATGGGGCTATATCCTTGAACAAAACGGCAAAAGCATAGAAAACTTAACAGGCAGTTTCAAATATTTTCAAGTTGGGCTTTCCAAAACAGGCGACGACGCGGAAAAAATGAACGCAAAATTAGGAAAATTGGGGCTTAACCTTGAAGACCTTCAAGCAATGGGGACAGAAGACGCATACGAAGCCCTTATAAAAGCTTTTCAAGGCATGGAAGAAGGGGCAGACAAGACAGCCCTTGCCGTTTCTCTTTTGGGCGGGCGTTATGGCGTAGAGCTTATGCCTATGCTTAACAGCACCGCCGAAGAAATGGACGAATTGCGGCAACGCGCCCACACTTTAGGCGCGGTTATGTCCGACGACGTAATAAACGCGGGCGTAAATTTAAGTAATCAAATGACCGACCTTAACAGGGCTTTCGCGGGGGTAAAAAATTCAATCGGCGCGGAATTGTTGCCCGGTCTTGGTTCAATCGTCGAGGGCTTAACCGACGTTATCATAGGGGCAGACGGCGCAAGTGAAAAGATAACGACAGGCGTTGACGAATTGGTGACAGGCATTACAAACGCGATACCGCGCCTTTTAGACATGATAAACAATGTCGCTTCGATAATAACCGAAATTGCACCGCAGATTATAACGACATTGGTTGAAGGAATTGTAAGCAATATACCGTTGCTTTTGGACGCGGCGTTAAACATTGTACTTTCGCTTGTTGAAAGCATTTTATTGTCAATGCCGCTTTTACTTGACGGCGCGGCGCAAATAATCGTCGGGCTTGCAAAAGGTATAGGCGACGCATTGCCGACCCTTGTTCCTGTAGCGGTTGACGTTCTTATGCAGTTAATTACAACGCTTGTTGACAACATACCCTTGCTTATAGACGCGGCGTTGCAATTAATTGTCGGGTTCGTAAAAGGGATAATTGACGCAATACCAGTAATAATTGACGCGATACCGACGCTTATTGAAAGCCTTATAAATGCAATTCTTGAAAGTATACCGCTTATCATTCAAGCGGGTATTGACCTTCTTGTAGCACTTGTAGAAGCCTTGCCCGACATAATAATAGCAATCGTCGAAGCCATACCGCAGATTATAGACGGCATTATAACCGCGCTTATGGATAACTTGCCGCTTATTATAAAAGCGGGGGTTGACCTTTTAATTGCGATAGTTCAAGCATTGCCCGAAATAATAATAACGATTGTAAAAGCCATACCCGAAATCGTGCTTGCAATCGTCGGCGCATTGGTTGAAAACATACCCGCGATAATCGAAGGGGGCGTAATGCTATTTATCGCCCTTATTGAAAATTTGCCGTTAATCATTCTTGAAATAATAAAAGCCGTCCCGCAAATAGTTACAGGCATTGTTGAAGCGTTTATTGAGCTTATACCCAAACTTATAGAAGCGGGAAAAGATTTAATAATGGGCTTAAAAGACGGCATTTTAGGGGCGGCAAAAGCAGTTGTTGACGCGGTAAAAGACGTTGGCAAAAAAATTGTTGACGGCGTAAAAGGGTTTTTCGGTATAAGAAGCCCTTCGACCGTATTTGCGGAAATCGGCGAAAACTTAGCCGAAGGGTTGGGAATGGGCTTCGAGAATGAAGCCGCCGACGTTGAAAAGAGCATGACCGACGCAATGGGACACGCGGGCGAAATATCAGCCGCCGAAGCGGTAAAAGCCGTTGCAGACGGTTTAATATCTAACCTTTCGGAGCTTTCCGAAGCGACAAAAGCCGTTGTTGATAAAATTATTTCCAACCTTACAGCCGAACACCCGCAATTGAAACAGGCGGGCGAAGAGCTTATGCGGCAAGTGGCGGCGGGTATTGATTCAGCCGTGAAGGAAGTTACGGCGGCAATTCCGAAAGTGGCACAAGCCATAATAACCGCGTTCACAGCCGAACACGCCAAAATAAAACAGGCGGGCGAAGACCTTAACAAGCAAATAGCCGCAGGGCTTACGTCTTCCATTCCGACCGTGACCGCCGTTGTACCGCAGATAACACAAGCCATAATAACCGCGTTCACAGCCGAACACGCCAAAATAAAACAAGCGGGCGA
>Ga0123353_10000177_pt1 | contig 81298 bp, 82 predicted proteins | sample TergutLab28metaG_3_FD_92763 | JGI IMG/M metagenome (GOLD analysis project Ga0123353, IMG submission 92763) | Labiotermes labralis P3 segment gut microbial communities from Petit-Saut dam, French Guiana - Lab288 P3 | ecosystem: Host-associated > Arthropoda: Insects > Digestive system > Gut ...
GTGCCCTTCGTGGCCCAATAGGGGAAGACGTTGAGGTAGAAGCCCATGCGCTCCTTGCGGGTGGAGTAGAACTTCACGGGGGTCTGCCTGTCGGCCCGGCCGATGAACAGGGCGTAGAGCGCGCCGTACTGCTCCTCCCAGATCTGCCCCGCCACGCGCTTGCCGGTGAAGTTGCCCACCAGCAGCTCGCCGGGATACACAATCGTCTTCTTCTTTTGCAGCACATGGCGCAGCCTCTCCGCCCTGTGGATGTGCACGGGCTTGGAGAACCCATCAAACTTTTTATAATATTCAGTCTTGAGCCGCGAGACCTCAAAACAAATCGACCGCGGAGCCTCGCGTATGGCCCTCTGCACCTCCAGCACGCGCGGCGTGAACCTGGCCTCGGGGGGGCTTTGCGCGAGATCGTCGCTGCGGACGCCCACGCCGTGCTTTTTGAAGAGCTCTACCCCGTTCTTCAGCGAGCGCAGGCTGTCCTCCCCGGTGATGCCCAGCAGGGGGACTTCCAGCCCCAGCTTGGCGGCCTTGGTCTCGTACATGCTGTGGTAGCGCATGAGCTCGACAGCGCCAAAGCCCAGGCCCTTGATATGCGCCGCCATGGCCGCGATTTGCTCTTCACTGTCATTCATGCCCGGCACCATCAGCACGCGCATTTTAATGTTCGCGCCGAGCGCCGCGAGCTTTTCCAGGTTGCCCAGGATGAGCGCGTTGTCCCTGCCTGTCAATTCGTTGTGCAGCGCGCCGTCGATGGCCTTCAGGTCAACGACAAACAGGCCTATATACGGCATGAGCGCTTCGATGCGCTCCCAGGGGGCGCACAGGGAGGTCTCCGCCGCCACGGGGATGCCCTCCGCCGCGAGCGCCTCCAGGAGCGCCAGCAGGCTCCCGGCGTCCTGCATAAAGGGCTCCCCGCCCGAGAGCGTCACCCCGCCGCCGGTGGCCCGGTAGTATTCCGCGTCCCGCAGAACGACCTCGGCGATGCCCTCGGCTGTCAAGTTTTCGTCGCCCGGCTGGGGCACGGCGTCCAGGAGCTCCGGGTTCTGGCACCACCGGCAGCGCAGGGCGCAGCCCCGGAAGAAGATCGTCGCGCGAAGCCCCGGCCCGTCGTGCACGCAGCTGCGCTGCACCCGGACGACCCGCAGTGCCGTCCTCGTCTGTGTCATTGTCATATTGACCGCCTCCCATACTAATCTAGGTTAAGTATAGCACAGGAGGCGGGGGAAATCCAGTGTTTTTTTGAAAATGTGATTGGGTCACAGTCTGTAAAAACGCCCCGCCGCGTCGCCGCGGCGGGGATCACAATCCCGGTGAGCGCCAGCGGTTCGTCGGCGGTTCGCCGGCAGTCGCTTCGGCGGGTACGCCGATGATGTTCGTCACGTCCCGCAAAAAGTCCGATACCCGCAAGCCGCGCCAGCAGGCAGCTTTGCATATTCCTCCTGGCTTTGCGTATATTCATATGGATCGCGCAGGGCGTTTTGGAATTGCTCTATCAGGCTGAGATCACCCTGCCCGGCGGCGGCCAGGGCTTCCTCCATGCGATGGTTCCTCGGAATGACAGCCGGGTTGTTGCGCTTCATGAGCGCCTGCTCAATGGGCCGTTGCCGCCATTTTTCATGCCAATGCGCAAACGCAGGCCCGAGCTCCCCGCCCAATGTCAAAGAGCGGAAGGTGTTCGTATAGTCCGCCCGCGTTTGCTGCATCAATTCTAAAAGCTCGTCGATCAGCGCTTCATCTTCCGCTTGCGCTTCAAGCAGGCCCAGCTTCGCCCTCATGCCCGCAAGCCAATAATTCTCATGCAAAGCCCAAAAGCCCACAATCTCTTCTTGCGCGATTCTGACAGCCTCGTCCTGATTTTCATGCAAAAGCGGCAGCAGTGTCTCGGCGAAGCGAGCCAAATTCCATGCGGCCATTTTGGGCTGTTTCTCAAAAGCATAGCGCCCCTGTGTATCAATGGAGCTGAACACCGTCGCCGGGTGGTAGGCATCCATGAACGCGCAGGGGCCGTAGTCGATGGTTTCGCCGCTGACGGCCATGTTGTCCGTGTTCATCACGCCGTGGATGAAACCAATGAGCTGCCACCTGGCGATTAGCAGCGCCTGGCGGTTTATGGCTTCTCTCAGCATTTGCGGATACGTCAGGCCGGGGAAGTGGCGCTCTATGGTATAATCTGCCAGTCGGCGCACATCTTCGGGCGTGCCAAAACGCGCGGCATATTGAAATGTGCCCACCCGGATATGGCTGGACGCGACGCGCGTCAAGATCGCGCCGGGCAAGTTTTTTTCGCGCCTGACGGTTTCGCCTGTCGCGGCGACCGCCAGGCTCCTGGTCGTGGGGATGCCCAGGGCGTGCATGGCCTCGCTCATGACATATTCCCGCAGCATGGGCCCCAGGGCGGCGCGCCCGTCGCCGCCGCGGGAATAGATCGTCCGCCCGGAGCCTTTCAGTTGTATGTCAAAGCGCTCACACGAACTTGTAATTTGCTCTCCGAGAAGAAGCGCGCGCCCGTCGCCGAGCATGGTAAAATACCCGAATTGGTGCCCGGCGTAGGCCTGCGCGATGGGCTGCGATCCTTCGGGGATCGCGTTCCCGGCAAAAACTTCAGGCTCCGGCGGCACGCCCAAGGAAGCCGCAAGCGCATGATTGAAAATGACCAGCCTTGGGCTGCGCACAGGGCTCGGGGCTTGCTTCGAATAAAAATGCGCGGGCAGCTTCGTGTAGCTGTTGTCTAAATTCCACTTAACCGGCATGGGAAACCTCCGGCATTTCCGCCCGCTCCAGGGCCTTCATCGCCGGGCCGCCGCCCGCAATGACCGTGTTCGTGCTGATATTCCCCGAAAGGGGCGTGAAATGGGGGAGCAGTGTCTCCTGCCAGATTGATTGATGCATGTGGCCCTCCCTGTTTTTCGTTAGTTTTTGAAGGAAGGGGCGGGTTATGCATGATCCTCCAAACGCATATAATTTCCTGGAGGTGATTATTTTGACTGAGAAAAACATACGCATGACCGATTCTCTGGGCCGCCCCATCGGCGACGACGACAACATGCTCACCATTGGCCGTGACGGCCCCGCGCTGCTGGAGGACGTGCAGTTCATCGACAAGATCGCGCACTTCGCCCGCGAGCGCATTCCGGAGCGCGTGGTGCACGCCAAGGGTGTCGGTGCCTTCGGCGGGTTCGTGAGCTACTACGACCTGTCGAAGCATACGCGGGCGGATTTCCTTTCAGCGAAGGATAAGAAGACGGAGGTTTTCGTGCGGTTTTCCACGGTCATCGGCGGGCGGGGCTCGGCGGACACCGTGCGTGACCCGCGGGGCTTCGCGGTGAAGTTTTACACGGACGAGGGTATCTATGACCTCGCCGGCAACGACCTGCCCGTCTTCTTCATCCGCGACGCCATCAAGTTCCCGGACGTGATCCACTCGCTCAAGCCCGATCCTGTGACCAACATGGTCAACCCGGTGCGCTTTTGGGATTTCGTCTCCCTGAGCCCCGAGGCCACGCACATGGTCACCTGGCTATATTCCGACCGGGGCACCATCAAGAGCTACCGCCACGTGGACGGCTTCGGCGTCAACACCTTCACCTGGATCAACGCGCTGGGTGAGATTTTCTATGTGAAATATCACTGGAAAACCCAGCAGGGCAGCCAGACCATCAATCGTGCCGAAGCGCAGCAACTGGCGGGCACCCAGCCGGATATCGCCGCGGCCGATCTGCATGACGCCATCGCGGCGGGGGACTTCCCGAAATGGGAGCTCTGCGTGCAGATCATGCATGTCGAAACAGCCGATACCCTGCCCTTCGACCCTTTGGATGACACCAAAACCTGGCCGGAGGACCAGTTCCCGCTCCAGCCCATCGGCATGATGACCCTGAACCGCAACCCCGAAAACTTCTTCGCCCAGGTGGAGCAGGCGTCCTTCTGCCCGGGGAACGTTGTGCCGGGCATCGGCTTTTCCGCCGACAAGATGCTCCAGGGCCGCAGCTTTTCTTACCTGGACGCAGCACGGCATCGCATTGGCACAAATTTTGCGCAGCTGCCCATCAACCGCTCAAAGTCGCCTGTGGCCAACAACCAGCGCGACGGCGCGATGGCCTACGAGATCAACCCGGAGCCCGTCAACTACTCCCCCAACAGCCTGAACGACAACCAGCCACAGCCCGACCCGGCGTTCAACACGGAGGGCCTGTTTATCTCGGGCAAGCCGGTGCGCCAGGCGATTGAGAAGATCGACGATTTCACACAGGCCGGGGAGCGTTACCGTTCTTTAACGCCCCAGGAGCGCGCGGCGCTGTGCGGCAACATTGCCGTGGAGCTGAAGCTGGCCCCGCAGGATATCCAGCAGCGCGTGCTGGGCTGCTTCGCCAAAGCTGACGAACAGTTCGCGGCGGAGGTGCGGGCCGCTATGGCAGGGCAGCGGTAGCTTGGCACGGCAGGCCAATAGAAGACGCAGAATCAGTTCTTGTCACTCAAAGAAAACCTCCTCCGCGGCGCGGCTGTGGTTTAGATCCTCAAACATCGCCTGCACCGTGGTGTTGCCCCGTGTGAGTTTCTTGATCGTCAGGCCGTCGGCCTTGTCGTTGGCCAGGCGGAGATTTTTTTCGGAGAGGCGCAACGATTCCTTGGTTTTTTCCAGACTCCGTATCGCCCTGTCGATCTCCTCCATCGCGGATGCGAGGTTGCTCTGGAAGCGGTCGCGGTTTATCGCGAAGCCCACTTTGAAGGCGTTGATGTTCTCTTCGAAGCCGGCGATGTCCAGGTTCAGGTTCCTCGCCTGGGCCAGCTCTTTCCTGTATTCCAGCGTATGCATGGCCGCGTTGCGAAGAAGCGAGATGATGGGGATGAAAAACTGCGGCCGGATCACGTACATTTTCGGGTAGCGGTGCGATTTATCCACGATGCCGGCGTTGTAGAGCTCGTTGTCCAATTCCAGCAGCGAGACGAGGACGGCGTATTCGCAGTTTTTGTCCGTGCGGTCCTTGTCCAGCTTGCGCAGGAAATCCTCGTTCTTTTTTTTCGCGGCCGTGTCGTCCGCCTCGTTCTTCATCTCGAACATGACGGAGATGACCTCATTGCCCTGCGCGTCGAACTCCCTGTAAATATAGTCCCCCTTGCTGCCGGCCCGGATGTCGCTGTCCTTCTCGAAGGAGGCGTTCTGGAACGCGGTGGCGCGCAGCTTCTCAAACTCGATTTCGCAGTGCTGCTCCAGGGTTTCCCCCAACATCTTGGTGGAAAGCCTAGCCTTGTAGTCCTTGTAATACTCAATATCGGCCTCCCTGGACTTGATCGTCTCGTCCCTGGAGCGGATTGCCTCGTCTTTCTCGGACAGTTTGCTTTCATAGTTCTCCCTCATGCCGTCCATCAGCCCGGCGAGTTCTTTCTCTTTTGCCCCAACGGCGTCCTTGACGGCAAGTGCCTTTGTGGGCTCAAAGGCTTGAATTTCTCCGCGCAGCTGCACAATACTGATTTCGGATTGATTGGTGACCTCTGCTATTGCGAGCGTTTTTTCTGTGTCGGCGGCCTTGAGTTGTTCTTGCAGTCTGGCAATTTCAGCGTCCCTGGCTGCCAGCTCGATGGCCTTCTTGCTCTCCGCGTCCCGCACGGCGAGGGCTTTTTCTTTTTCGCCCGCTTTGACCTGTTCGTCCAGGCGGCCAATCGCCGCGTCCCGCCTGGCCATGTCGGCCAGCAGGGCGTTTTTCGCGTTCGATACCGCCAGGTCCACCGCGCTCTGCATCTCTCTTCGGAAAGACTCCTCCCGCTTGCGCAACTCCTGCGCGAACTCGTGATCGCGCACCTGCTTGACGATGCTCGCAAAGCCGGATTCGTCCACCTTGAACACCTTGCCGCACGCCGGGCATTTGATCTCGTTCACGTTCATCCCCCTTAATTGCTTGGCCGAACGGCCTTTGTAACGCTGCTATTGTAGCACCCGTGGGATGGAAAGTCAAGCCCCGGTTCGTTTGAACCGGGGCGTGCTTTTTCATTTCCAGGGCCTCTCCCGCACGTCGGTCAGCCCCAGCAGGTAGTCCGCCGTGGTATCATGAAACCGCGCCAGGCGAATCAAGACATCCGTTGGGATGTCCCGTTGGCCCAGCTCGTAACTGCAATATGCCCGGCGCGAGCAAGAAAGCACCTTCGCAACCTTTTCCTGTGTCAAATCTGCGTCTTCGCGCAAATCACGGATTCTTCGGTACATCATCATCACCGAAAAAATTCTACACCACTATAAAAATAAACATTGACAAGTGGCACAAAATGAGCCATAATAGTTTGTGAAAGAGGTGCTTTTTATGTACGACAAACAAGAAATCTTCGAGGCATTCTGCAAATACTGCGCTATTCCCGATGAGGATAGCCCGCTGACCGGGTGGGTAATAGACATGCAGATGGAGATTCTTGAAAAAAATTTCGCATTCTATTTTGATTTTTTCAAAGAATATATGCAGATAAGCCCCGGCTCGTCGTGAACCGGGGCTGTGTCGAAAACTTCAGAAAAACGCTGACAACCCAAGTTTTACCTGTTACAATAAGTATGGTGGCGTTGCCTATACGGTAGGCGGTTAAATCCTACCCCCGAAAGGGGGGATGTGAATGGAATACTTGGTGCTACTCGTAGTGATACTGGTTGTTGCCACGGGCTACATTAACGCATCAAAGAAATAACCGCCCCTGAAGCTTCCCGGCTCGGGCGGTTAATTCTTTAACCAAACAAATGGGGGCTAACCGTCTATACGGTGACGCTGCCATTAATTATATTATACATCACTTTTCGCTGGAATGCAAGCGTTAATTGAAAGAATTTGCGAAATTTATGCTGCGAAATCCCCCTACTCCTTCTCCTCCGCCTCCCTGCGCTTGGCGGCCTCCTCTATCACCTTCTGCTGCACCATGGCCGGGGCGTCCTCGTAGCGGGCGAACTCCACGCTGAAATACCCGCGCCCGGCGGTGACGCTGCGCAGCGCCGTGGCGAAGTCGCCCATCTCGGCCAGGGGGACCTCGGCCTCGATCTGCTGCATCTGGGGCTCCTCCGCGGCGCCCATGCCCATCACGCGGCCGCGCCGCTTGGTGATGTCGCCCATGATGTCGCCCATGTTGTCGGTGGGAATCACGGCCACAAGGGTGCCTATGGGCTCCAGGATGGTGGGCGCGGCCTCGGGCATGGTGTTGCGGAAGCACACGTGCGCCGCCGCCTTGAAGGCGATCTCGGAGCTATCCACCGAGTGGTAGGAGCCGAAGTAGAGCACGGCCTTCAGGCCCACCATGGGGTAGCCCGCCAAAAAGCCCTTGGCGACGCACTCGCGCAGGCCCTTTTCCACGGCGGGGAAATACTGCTTGGGCACCGTGCCGCCCACGACCTCCTCGTCGAAAATAAAATCTTCCTCGCAGGGCTCGAAGCGGATGTAGACGTCGCCGTACTGGCCGCTGCCGCCGGACTGCTTCTTGTGCTTGCCCTGCTTCTCCACCTTTTTGCGTATGGTCTCCCGGTAGGCAACGCGCGGAACCGCTAGATCAATCTCCACGCCGAACTTGGTTTTCAGCTTGGAGGCCACCACGTCCAGGTGCTGGTCGCCCAGGCCCGAGATCACCTGCTCGTGGGTCTCCCGGTTGTTTTCGAAGCGCAGGGAGGGGTCCTCCTCAATGAGGCGGGCCATGCCTGAAGACACTTTTTCTTCCTCGCCCTTCTTGCGCACCTTGGCCGCCATGCTGAGGCACGCGGCGGGGAAGGCGATGCCCGCCAGACTTTGCGGGTTCTTCGCGTTGGAGAGTGTGTCGCCGGTTTTGAAGGAGCTCAGCTTCGTGATGACGCCTATGTCCCCGGCGGTGATGGCCGGCACGTCCTCCTGCTTTGCGCCCTTCACGGCGATGACTTTGCCCATGCGCTCGCTCTCCCCCGTGCGGGCGTTGTAGGCGGGCTCGCCCGCCGTCACCGCGCCGGTGACCACCTTGAAGAAGCTCATCTTGCCCACGAAGGGGTCGGCGATGGTCTTGAAGCAGATGGCGTTCACGCCGCTGTCTTCAATACCCTCGTTCGACGGCGCGGGCGCGAGCGCGCTTAAGTCCCTCAGGAGCAGATCGACGCCCTCGGTGTTCTGGCCCGAGCAGGCGTACACCGGGTAGATGCTCCCCGCCGCGACGCCTGCGGTCAGGCCCGCCGTGAGCTCCTCGGGCGTGAAGTCCTCGCCCTCGAAGTATTTCTCCATCAGGTCGTCGTCCGCCGAGGCGACGGTCTCTTTGAAAACCTCGCGCAGCTCCTCGATCTGGTCGCTCTCGGGGAAGGGAATCTCCACGGGCTTGCCCTTCTCGTATTTATAGGCCACGCCGGAGAGGAAGTCGGCGTAGCCGGTCACAACGTCGCCGTCCATCACGGGCACAACCACGGGGCAGGCTTTCGTCTCGTGCCGGGCGCGTATCTCGGAAAAGGACTTGAAGAAGTCGTGGTGCTCCATATCGCACTTGGTCACGGCGAAAAACACGGCGCAATCTCTCGCGGCGGCAGCCTTGAAGGCCTTTTCGGTGCTCACGCCGTAGTCGTCGCCCGCGGCCTCCACGATGAGCACGCTCTCGCTGGCGCGCACGGCCTGGGCCACCTCGCCCGCAAAGTCGAACATCCCGGGGCTGTCGAGCAAATTGACCTTGCTGCCGCCCCACTCCAGCGGGGCCACCGCCAGTGAGATCGAGGCCAGGCGCCGCTTCTCCTCGGGGTCGTAGTCCATCACGGTGTTGCCGTCCCCCACGCGGCCGAGCCGCTCGCTGGCATTCGCGATATAGAGCATCGCCTCGGCCAGAGTGGTTTTGCCGCGCCCGCCGTGCCCGGCCAGCGCTATGTTGCGGATATTATCCATGGGATAGGATTTCAAGACACATGTCCTCCAAAGCTTAGATTTTGATCGTCAACCTTTATTTTATCATATAACAACGGGGAATGCAAGGCCTTCACGCATGGAAATCACTCCCCAGGAAAAAAATTTCCAAAGCGCTTGATTTTGGTGAGGATTTTTGGTATAATAGAACGACTAAGGGATGAAGCAGCAAAACAAACCCCAAATACAAAACAAGGAGGACTTCACAATGACGACGCGCAAGGTTCTCGCCGTGCTGCTGTGTGTGTGCGCGGTGATTTCCGTCATGGCCATCGTGGCCCGTTCCTACGAGCTCCCCCAGGCCGTGGTCTCGTTCGACATCTCGGCGCTGCCCACCACAACCGCGCCCCCCACCACCACCAAATCCAACGCGCAGCAGATCCTCGACGGCTGGGAGTGGTTCAAGCCCTACTTCGACGCGATCTACAAGTTCGTGTTCCAGGGCCTCTCGAAGTTCCTGGTGGTCGCCTTCGATCTGCTGCTGGCCATCGTGGGCCTCAACCTCTGGGACGGCGGCCTGTTCACCTGGCTGCGGTAACGCGCTGAAAGGCAAACAAGAACCCGGTGCGGCAATCACGCCGCGCCGGGTTTTGCTTTTTAGATTCTACCGCAGCTCGTTGAATTCCCCGCGCGGCACATAGTGCGTGTGCAGCAGCTCGTGGGACTTGTGGCCGTTGGCCTGGCCCAGGAAGTCCTCGTATAGCTTGGTGATGAAGGGGTTCTCGTGGGATTTGCGCAGGGTTTTCTGCTCGTCCTCGGTGTAGAGCCCCCGCTGGCGCTTGACCCGCACGTCGGGGTCCTGCGAGCGCGGCTGGCCGCCCCCGGTGATGCAGCCGCCGGGGCAGCCCATCACCTCGATGAAGTGGTAGGGCGATTCGCCCTTGGCCACCTGCTCCATGAGCTTGCGCGCGCCGGCCAGGCCGCTGGTGACGGCGACTTTAACCTCAACGCCGTTCAGGAAGGCGTAGCCCGGCAGGGGATCGGTGATGGTAAGCGCGGCCTCCTTCACCTGGTCCAGGCCCACGATGGGCGTCACATGCAGGTTCTCGAAGGGCAGCTCCCGCCCGGTGACCAGCTCGTACACCGTGCGCAGCGCCGCCTCCATCACCCCGCCCGTGAGCCCGAAGATGTCCGCCGCCCCGGTGGAGAGCCCCAGGGGGTTGTCGAAGTCCTCGTCCGGCAGGGCGTTGAAGTCGATGCCCGCGGTCTTGATCATCTCGGCCAGCTCCCGCGTGGTGAGCACGGCGTCCACGTTCATGTTGCCGTCATTTTGCATTTCATTGCGTGAGATCTCGAATTTCTTCGCCGTGCAGGGCATCACGGAGACCACATACATATCCTCCGGCTTGACGCGGATGCTGTCGGCGTAGAAGCTCTTCGCCAGCGCGCCGAGCATGGTGTGGGGGGATTTGCAAGTGGAGAGGTGATCGAGTTGCTCCGGGTAGGCGTGCTCCACGAATTTGATCCAGCCCGGTGAACAGCTGGTGATCATGGGCAGCGTCGCCTCGCCGCCGGTGAGGGCGGCCTTTACACGGCCGAGCAGCTCCGTGCCCTCCTCTATGATGGTCAGGTCGGCGGTGAAGTTGGTGTCGAAGATGTCGTCGAAGCCCAGGCGCCGCAGGGCGGCGGCCAGCTTGCCGGTGACGCGCGCGCCGGGCTCCAGGCCGAACGCCTCGCCTATGGCCACACGCACCGCCGGGGCGACCTGCACCACGGTACGTTTTGACGGGGCGTCGATGGCCTTCCACACTTCAGCTGTGGCATCGGTTTCTTTCAGGGCACCCACGGGACATACAACAGTGCACTGCCCGCAGTAGGCGCAGTTGACCTCGCCGATGGGCAGCTCCATGGCGGGGGAGATCTCGGTGTCGAAGCCCCGGTTCTGCGCGCCGAGCACGCAGGCCTGCTGGATGTTCCCGCAGGCGGTGACGCAGCGGCGGCATAGGATGCACTTGGACATGTCCCGCGTAATCGCTACGGAGCTGTCGACGTGGTATTCGGAGCGCTTGCCGGGGAAGCGGGAAGTCTCCACGCCCAGCTGCCTGCCCAGGGCCTGGAACTCGCAGTTCTGGTTGCGCTTGCAGCTCAGGCAGTCCATGGAGTGGTCGCTGAGCATCAGCTCAAAGAGCACCTTTCTGTACTCGCGCAGCTTCTGTGTATTGGTGAGGACCGCCATGCCCTCGCGCACCGGGGTCAGGCAGGCCGCCATGGGCACGCGCGAGCCCTCCACCTCCACCATGCAGATGCGGCACGCCCCCACGGCGTGGATGCCCCGCAGATAGCACAGGCTGGGGATGGTGATGTGGTTTTGCCGGGCCGCCTCCAAAATGTTGACGCCCTCATCGGCCTGGCAGGCCTGGCCGTTGATCGTAAGATTAATCAAGTTCTTACCTCCTCTCGCAGTGCAGGCAGCGCATGGATTCGGCGATGGCGGTGAGCTTGTGATAGCCCGGGGCCACCTCGTCGAAGCAGCATTTGCGTTTCTCGGGGCTCATCAGTTCCATGGGGTAGCGCGGCAGCTCCACGATCTCGTCCTCGTCGCCCTTGAAGTTGATCCCTATCTCCGCGCCCCTGTTCAGTATGCCCGCGCCGCCGAGATATTTGTCTATGGCCGCCGCGGCCTTTTTGCCGTCGGCGATGGCCTGGATGGCGGTGTCGGGCCCGCGCACCACGTCGCCCCCGGCGAACACGCCGTCCATGCTGGCGGCCATGCTGTCCCGGTCGAACACGAGGGTGTCCCAGCGCGTGCGCTCGACGCCCTCGGCGAAGGCCAGGTCGGCCTTCTGGCTGATGGCGGGGATGACCATGTCGCATTCGATGACGAAGGGCGGTTTGCCCGAGGCGACGGCCTTGCGGCGGCCGTCCGGCCCGAAGGTTCCAAGCGCCATGGCCTCGCACTCGATGCCGACGACATTGCCCTCGTCATCGCCCAGGAAGCGAACGGGCGAGGCCAGCTCCGCCAGCTCTATGCCCTCCTCCAGGGCCTCGTGGATCTCCATCTCGTTGGCGGGCATGGCGTCCCTGGTACGGCGATAGAGTATTGTTACTTTCTCAGCCCCCAGGCGCAGGGCCGTGCGCGCGCTGTCGATGGCGGTGTTGCCGCCGCCGATGACGACCACGTTGCTGCCCGCCTGGACAGCCTCGCCCAGATTCACTTTCTTCAGGAAGTCCAGGCCGGGGATGACCCCACGCAGCTCCTCGCCGGGGAGGCCCGCCTTCAGCGCGGCCTGCGCCCCCGCCGAGACGAACACGGCGTCGCTGCTCTCGCGCAGCTCGGCGAATGCCGCCGCGCAGATTCCGGTGTTCAGGTGAATGTTGACGCCCTCGTCCTCGAAGAGCTTGACCTCGGCGGCCACCACGTCCTTCGGCAAACGGTATTCCGGGATTCCGTAAGCCAGCACGCCGCCGGCGATGCCCTGGGCCTCATAGACGTCGACCTCATAGCCCAGGCGCACGAGATAGTGCGCGCAGGTGAGGCCCGCCGGACCCGCGCCTATAATGGAAACTTTTTTCCCATTGCTGGGCAGGGCGTCGGCGGCAAAGGCCGCCTGATCTGTCTTATGCGCGTAGTCCGCCGCGAAGCGCTTCAGGTCGCAGATGGCGATGGCCTCGTCCGTCATGGCCCGGCGGCACTTGCTCTCGCAGGGGCGGGTGCAGATGCGCCCGCAGACCGACGGGAAGGGATTTTCCTGGCGGATGAGGTTGTAGGCGTCCACGAAGCGGCCCTCGGCGATGAGCGCAGTGTAGCCGGGCACGTTCACGCCCGCCGGGCAGGCGTTCTGGCAGGGGGAGAGTAACAGCGCGCTGCACACGCCCGCGCGGCACTTTCCGTATTTGATGTGCTCCTCAAATTCCTCGCGGAAGTTCTTGATGGTGCTCACCACGGGGTTGGCTGCGGTCTGCCCCAGGCCGCAGATGGCGGTCTCGCTGATGGCCTCGCCCAGCAGCAGCAGCTTTTCGATGTCGCCCTCCTGCCCCTTGCCCTCGGTGATATTGGTCAAAATTTCCAGCATACGCTTGGTGCCCACGCGGCAGGGCACGCACTGCCCGCAGGATTCCTCCTGGATGAACTCCATGTAGAAGCGGGCGGTGTCCACCATGCAGGTGTCCTCGTTCATCACGATGAGGCCGCCCGAACCCATGATGGTGCCGAGCTCCTTCAGCGCGGCGTACTCCGTGGGGACGTTGAGGTTGGCCGGGGTGATGCAGCCGCCGGAGGGGCCGCCGGTCTGGGCGGACTTGTACTTCTTCCCGTCCGGGATGCCGCCGCCTATGTCGAAGATGATGTCGCCCAGCGGCATCCCCATGGGGATTTCCACGAGCCCTGAATTGTTGATGTCGCCGGTGAGGGCGAAGACCTTCGTGCCGGGGCTCTCCGCCGTGCCGTACTGCCGGAACCAGTCCGCGCCGTTGAGAATAATCGGCGGCACGTTGGCGAAGGTCTCCACGTTGTTGATGATGGAGGGCTTGCCGAATAGGCCCTTCTGGAAGGGGAAGGGCGGCTTCTGCCGCGGCTCGCCGCGCTGGCCCTCCACGGAGGCCATGAGGGCCGTCTCCTCGCCGCACACGAAGGCCCCCGCGCCTATGCGTATCTCCATCTCGAAATCGAAGCCGGAGCCGAAGATGTTCTTTCCCAGCAGGCCCTCCTCGCGGGCCTGTGCCATGGCAGCCTCCAGGCGGCGGATGGCGATGGGGTACTCCGCCCGGATGTACACCACGCCCTTGTCCGCCCCGATGGCGAAGCCGCCCAGCAGCATCCCCTCGATGACGCTGTGCGGGTCGCCCTCAAAGACCGAACGATCCATGAAAGCGCCGGGGTCGCCCTCGTCGGCGTTGCAGATGATGTACTTCTGGCCCTCGGGGGCGTTATAGCCGGCCTCCCACTTCACGCCCGTGGGGAAGCCGCCGCCGCCGCGCCCGCGCAGGCCGGATGCCTTCAATGTCTCGATGACGGCCTTGCGGTCGTTTTTCACGAGGGTTTGCGCCAGGGCCAGGTAGCCGTCGTTGGCGATGTAGCTGGCGATGGTGTTCACGTCGATCAGCCCGCAGTTGCGCAGGGCGATGCGCACCTGGTCCTTGAAGAAGCTCACCTCATGGATGTCGCTGATGCGTTTGCGCTGCACGTAGTCGTAGAAGGTGTACGCCTCCACCGGCTGCCCGCAGACGAAGTGCTTTTCGACCACGTCGCGCATTTTCTCCGGATCCATCTCGGTGTAGTAGGTCTCGTCCGGCAGGATATAGACCACCGGCCCTACGGCGCAGGTTCCCATGCAGCCGCGCTCGATGACCGAGATTTTGTCTGTGAGCCCGCGCTGCGCCAGCTCATCCACGAGGGCGTCGCGCACGGCCTGGCAGTTGGCGGAGACGCAGCCCGTGCCGTAGCAGATCAGGGCCAGGTGCTCGTAGGCCCCCAGCTTGGCGAGGTATTCCTGTTTGATTTTTTGCAGGTCGGCAATGGAAGCGATCATGCGGCCGCACCTCCTTCCGCAAGCTTAAACTCGCCCAAAATCGCGTCGAGCTTGTTGACGTTCACCTGCTTATACACGGTGTCGTCGATCATCATGGCGGGGGCCAGCCCGCACGCGCCTATGCAGCGCGCCACCTCCAGGGTGAACAGGCCGTCGCCCGTGGTCTGGTTCAGGTCAATGCCCAGCTTCTCCCGCAGGGCCTCCACCACGCGCTTGCCGCCGCGCACGTAGCAGGCTGTGCCGAGGCAGACCCGTATGGTATGCTCGCCCCGGGGCTCCGTGGAGAAGAACGAGTAGAAGCTCACCACGCCCGAGACCTCCGCTAAGGGGATTCTCATGCCCTTCGAGATGAACTTTTGCAGCTCCAGGGGCAGGTGGCCGTAGATGCCCTGCGCCAGGTGCAGCACCTGGATGAGGCTGCCCTCCTTGTCCCTGTAGAGATCCATCACGTTGGCGATCTGCGCGTAGGCCCGCTCCTCATCCGTGCCGCACGCGCAAAGCGCGCCCTGCGCGCTTGACTGAACTTGAACGCTCAATTGCGTCCCTCCTTCCCAAAATAGACATATCACAGGCCGGGCGCACCGATGCCGGCCAACTGCGCTATTTGCTTTTGCTGTTTCTCCTCACAGGCCGCGCGCGGCCATTCACAAGCCCCTTAAGCAACGAGCCCCCCCAGCAGTTGAATCAGGTTGCCGAACGCCTGCCCTATGGCGACGAACATCTTCAAAAAGCCGGATACGAAGGTGATGATCAGCTCCGTGGTGGCGGCGGGGATGCTGTTCAGGTCCATAATGTCCTTGACAATCTGCATGATGGCGTCCACTACGTCCATGGGATACCTCCTGTTTTTTTATTGCGTGTATTATAATAACATATTATGATCGGAGTGTCAAGCGGGAAATCCCAAACCGATGCGGGCACAGCGCGCGGCAGCGGTAACATTGGATTTCCAGTTTTTTGTTTATGATTTTGAAAAATTTGGCGCATTCTATCCGCCCGAACGCGGCGGGGTCGTCCAGCGCGCCGCAGGGGCAGGCCTTGACGCAGATGCCGCAGTTCTCACAGGGATTCATTTGCAGCTTCTCGTCGGGCGCGAGCGCCGCGTCGGTCAAAACGGCGCTGAGCCACAGCAGGTTTCCGTGCGCGGGGCTCGTGAGCAGGCAGTTGCGGGTGATCACCCCGAGCCCGGCCAGTTCCGCCGCGTGCTTGAGCGAAATGTGGCCCCACAATTTCCCGTCGATCGTCTTGCCCCCGGAGGCGCTGACCGCCTTGGCCCTGTGCCCATCCGCCTTGATTCTTTTTTCCAGGTCCTTCGCGATGGCGGTCATCCTGGTGAGCATGGCGTTGCGCAGCTCGGTATATGCGGGCGCGTCCATGTTGAGGGCCTCCGGCGGGAACGGGACCCCCAGGACGATCACGGACATGCAGCCCTCCAGCGCGTCGCCGGGCCGAAATCCCGCCGGCGCGCGCGTAAAATCCCCGGCGGCGGCAATCCCGACGGCAACCGCGCCCGCCTGCCTCCCGTATTCCTTCGCCAGCTCGCCGGTCAAGCCGATTTTTTGTTTGGGCATGGGGCTTCTCCTTTGTTTCATCCATGCTATTATAACGCATCCCAAACGGGAATGCAAGCCCCCGCACTTGACATTGCCCGCGCGATCTGGTAAGCTAAACGCATCAAACCTGTGAGGTACAACCCCATGATCCCCTACGCCATCGTCGGCACCAGCTGGATTGCCGAAGAATTTTTCCTCGCTTCGCTTCATTCGGGCATGGTTTTATCCGGCGTATGCTCGCGCAGCCGGGAGACGGGCCTTGCCTTCGCACGGAAAATCGGCGCGGACGTGCCCGTCTATACTTCAATAGAAGACCTGGCCGCCGCGCCGGACGTTGAGGCCGTGTACGTCGCCAGCCCCAATATTTTTCACGCGGCACAGAGCGAGGCTTTGCTGAACTCAGGAAAGCACGTGCTGTGCGAGAAGCCCATCACGGTGAACCCGGACGAGCTGGAGCGCCTGCAGGCCATTGCCCGGGAAAAGGGCCTGGTCTATATGGAGGCGATTATGTATTTACATACGCCTGCGCGTCAAGCTGTGAAGGACGCCCTGCCGGAGCTCGGCGAGATCACCGGCGCGCACTTCGATTTCTCGCAGCTGTCCTCCCGCTACAACGAGCTGGCGGCGGGCGGCCTGCCCAACGTGTTCAACCCGGCCATGCGGGGCGGCGCGCTGAACGACCTGGGCATCTACTGCGTCTACCCCGCGATGGACTTCTTCGGCCCGCCCCTGGATATACAGGCCCAGGCCCACATGCTCTCCACGGGAGCCGACGGCGCGGGCGCGGCCCTGCTGCGCTACCCCGGCTTCACGCTCACCCTCACCTGGAGCAAGCTCGGCCAGAGCCGGGGCCTGTCGCAGGTCATGGGCGCGCAGGGCACCCTCGCCATACGCTCCATCTCGCAGTTCCAGGGCGTGTCCTTCCACCCCCGCAGCGCCGTATCCCGCGAGCTCTCCTCCCCCCGCGAATTGGCTTTGCCCCTGCAAAAGTTTGAAGTCATGCAATACGAGGCGCAGGCCTTCTGCGATTATATCAACAAAAAACCCGCCCCCGTGTCATATGGGCAGGCGGGCGCGCTGGCGCTTTCCGTGGCGCGGTGCATGGAGGGAATCAGGGGGGCGTGGAGGTATTTGGCAGGCTGTTTGACTGCAAGCAATCGGCTTTGAATTATTACGGGAATGGCCAGACAAAGCCGCCTATTCGGATTCTTCTCTGGTATGCCGACTCCTTCGATGTGTCAAGGTTAATCGGCCGCTTTACTTTTTTTGCGTCGCCGCCCAGAAAGGCTTGCAATTTCTTTCCTGGTGTGCTATAATCCGGGTATCACAGCATAGAAGGAGGAAATCTAATGGCGTATGCGATCAATGGCGACTGCATTTCCTGCGGCGCGTGCGAGGCGGAGTGCCCCGTGGAGGCCATCCATGCCGGAGACGACATCTATGTCATCGACGCGGACACCTGTATCGACTGCGGCGCCTGTGCCGGGGTGTGCCCGGTGGCCGCCCCCAACCCGGCGTAAGGCCGATTCTCAAAGAGGACAGCGCCCCGCGTTCGCGGGGCGCTGTTTTTGTTGGGGGCTTTTTTTCATTGCGATTGCGATTCCTGCTCTGAAAGAGATGCGCTGCTATGCCTCTTCCGCCGAAAGCGGCCAGTCGCTCACCCGGAACCCCCTCTGCCCCTGCGGGGCAGAGGGGGTTTCCTTACGGCCCAAAAGGCCATAGGGGCCGTGCGGAGCGGCTGACCGCTTTCGGGGAAGCCTGTGCCTCTACCCGCCCTGGATTGCAGTACGCCGCCGCACAAAAGCCCGCCCCAAACAAACCCCGCCCCAAACTACCAACAGCCCCGCCGCCATCCACAGCAGATCGAAGCGGAGCATTGCCGCGACGATCGCCGCCATGGGCGCGAGCCCCCGCAGGGGGGCGCGCAGGCAATCGCGCACGCGCGCCCAGGGGACCTCCTCAAAGGCCGCGAAGATCAGCACCATGGAGAGCGCGGATACCGGCACGCGGCCGAAGAAGGGCAGCCACGGGGCGAGCTCCGCCACGGCGCTGCGCAGCGGGTCTGGGTTGAGGAGGAAATTCAGCGCCGTGACGGCGGCCAGGCCGACGAAGCTCCCCGGCAGCGCCTTGGAGAGCCGCTTGAATTTGCGCGGCCAGGTGATCAGGATCACCAGCATAATCGTCGAAAACAGCACCGTGCGCCAGTTGGCGTGGAAGCCCAGGCCCCGGTAGCTCCTGAGTAAATCGGGGATGCCCACGCCGCTGGCCCCCACGGCGAAGTAGCCGCTGCACTGGTAGAGCGCCATCATCACCGCCGCGCCCAAAGAGACCCCGGGGTAGAGCGCGCGCGGGGCCTTGAACCTCTCCCCCAGCCGCGCCAGCTTCTCGCTTTGCCCGCGCTGCGCGTAGAGCAGCAGGGCCTCCCCGGCCAGGCAGGCGCACAGCAGCGCCGCCGGGCCCGCCCACGCGCCGCCGCGGCGCAGGGCAACGTCCTGCAGGAGGATCAGCACGGGGCCGACGAGGCGCAGCCCCGCGCGCTCCATGGGCCACCACAGCGCCGCCAGGCCCAGCGCCATCACGGGGCCGCGGGGGTCCATCACCAGCGCGGCCATCACCAAAGGGAGCAGCGTCAACACGCTGCCCAGGAGCTTTGTGAATTTCTTGGGTTTTGTCACTTGTTTCATGGGTTTCCCATTGTATAGATTGGTAGACTGCTTTGCGCCCCGCCCGAATATCTCTAAGTAACTATTGTCGGTGGCGCACAGCCATTATAATCCATCCCAACAAAAAAAGCAAGAAAAAAGGTAGGCTCCCGATACAATCCCCTAGCTCCCTCGTGAGGGAGCACGGCCCCGCAGGGCCGGGGGAGCATCGCGGAGCGACCATGAAAGGAGTTTTCCCATGCGCCTTTTCGACCTCCACTGCGATACCCTCACCGAATGCATCAAGCGGGGCGAGTGCCTCGCCGCCGCGGGCGGCCACATCTCCCTGGAGCGCGGCATGAACTGCGAGCGCTGGGCACAGGTGTTCGCCGTGTTCGTGCCCGAAACCCTGCGCGGCTCCGCCGCCGCAACCTACGCGAACAACGCCCTGGATTTCTTCGAGTGCCAGCGCGGCGACGTCCTGCGGGCCTGTACGCCGGTGCTGGCCATCGAAAACGGCAGCGCCCTGGGGGAGGACCTCGCCAACCTGGACTATTTTCACGCGCGCGGCGTGAAAATCATCACGCTGACCTGGAACGGCGCGAACGCGCTGGGCCACGGCAGCCGCTGCGGCCCCTCCCTGGGCCTGACCGACTTCGGCAAGAGCGCCGTGCGGCGCATGTTTGAGCTCGGCGTCGTCCCCGATGTCTCTCACCTGAATGAGGCGGGCTTCCGGGACGTGGCCGCGCTGGCAAGCGAACATGAAAAGCCCTTCTGGGCCACGCACTCCAACTGCGGCGCCATCCGGCCCCACCCCCGGAATCTGAGCGACGAGCAGATCAAGGCCATTTTTGAAAACGGGGGGCTGGTGGGCCTGACGCTGTTCGTCGATTTCCTCGGCGGCGCGGGCACGGCCCTGGACGCCGCCCGCCACCTGGAGCATATGCTCGAGCTCGGCGGAGAGGACCATGTGGCCCTGGGCAGCGACTTCGACGGCTGCGGCATCCACCCCTCCCTGGCGGGAATAGATAAAATGGAAATTTTCGACAGCGAGCTGGAGCGCTTCGGCTTCAGCGGCGAGCAGCGGGAAAAATTCTTCTGGGCCAATGCGGCGGGAAAGCTATTATAGTCATTCACAAATTCTTTCTTATTTGGCAGGCAAAACCCCTTGCAAAGCCCTCAAAAATTTGCTATTATATATAATTGAATCACTATGACGAACACGGAGGGCTTTCATGAAAGACATTTCCCGGTTACAGGAAGAATATCGCGCAATCCAGGCGAAGCAGCTGAAACTTGACATGTCCCGGGGCAAGCCCGGCGCGGATCAGCTCGCCCTATCGGACGGCATCCTCGACGCGAAGTGGGTGACGCCGCCCAAAGCGGAAAACGGCTTCGACTGCTGCAACTACGGCCTGCTCGAGGGCATCCCCGAGGCGCGCCGCCTGTTCGCGCAGCTGCTGGATGTGCCCTCCGACTGGGTGCTCGCCTGCGGCAACGCCAGCTTGAACCTGATGTACGACTACCTGGCCCAGTGTATGCTCTTCGGCGCGGGCGGCGAGCCCTGGTCAAAGCTCGGCAAAGTCAAATTTTTGTGCCCCGCGCCCGGCTACGACAGGCACTTCGGTATTCTTGAATTGCTGGGCATAGAGATGGTCAGCATCCCCATGCTGGCCGATGGCCCGGACATGGATCGGGTGGAAGCCCTCGCGGCTGACCCCGCCGTCAAGGGCCTGATCTGCGTGCCGAAATACTCCAACCCCGAGGGCAAGACCTACAGCGAGGCCGTCGTCCGGCGCTTTGCCTCCATGCAGACGGCCGCCCCGGACTTCCGCGTCATCTGGGACAACGCCTATCTTGTGCATGATCTGTATGAAGAGACCGATCCCCTGCTGAATATTTTCGAGGCCGCCAAGGCGTTCGGCACGGAAGACAGGTTCATCGAAGTCACTTCGTTCTCCAAGATCACCTTCCCCGGCGGCGGCGTGAGCTGTATCGCGGCCTCGCCTGCAAATCTGAAGCAAATCCTGAAGAGAATGACCATACAGACCATAGGCCCGGATAAGCTCAACCAATTGAGACATGCGCGTTATTTCGAGAATCTGGACGGCATCAAGGCGCACATGCAAAAACACGCCGAAATCCTCCGGCCCAAGTTTGAGGCCGTGCTGGAGATTCTGGAGCGCGAGCTCGCGGACATCGCCGCCTGGACGGCGCCGCGCGGGGGCTACTTCATCAGCCTGGACCTCCCCGCGGGCTGCGCGAAGCGCACGGCGGCGCTTTGCAAGCAGGCCGGCGTGGTGCTCACCCCCGCCGGGGCCACCTACCCCTACGGCAACGACCCGGAGGACAAAAACATCCGCATCGCGCCCACCTTCCCGCCGATAGACGAGCTGATCGCCGCCACAGAGCTGCTGTGCCTGTGCGCGAAAATGGCGGCGGCGGGGATGTAGCGCCCTCCTGGACCCCCCCGGCCCAGCGTCTCCTGCGGGAGCCGCGCGGCCACCCCCCTCGCAAGCGATGGGGGCTTTAAATGGGTGCTTATATGAATCTTTACTGCTTAGCTGAACCCTAAGCCCCCTTCGCTTGCGAGGGGGAAGGCGCACGTCCCCACAGGGGACGCGCGCCGGGGGATGTCCATGAGATATAAGGAGTGATGACTTGGAAAAAATCTTCATCAACGGGGGCAGGGCGCTGCGGGGCGGCGTGCATATCGGCGGGGCGAAGAACGCCGTGCTGGCCCTGCTGGCGGGCACCATCCTCGCCAAGGACGCCTGCCGCATCGACAACATCCCCGAAATCAGCGACGTGGGGGCGATTCTGCATATCCTTCACCAGCTGGGCGCCGAGGTGCGCCGGGTGGGGAAATATACCTACGACATCAACACCAGGTACTTCGATTCCGGCGAGGTGCCCTACGAGCTGACAAAGCACTGCCGGGCCTCGTACTACCTGCTGGGCGCGCTGTTCGGCAGGTTCGGGCACGCGCGGGTGGCGCTGCCCGGCGGCTGCGACATCGGCGTGCGGCCCATCGACCTGCACATACGCGGCTTTGAGCAGCTGGGCGCGCTGTATAAGTTCGAGGAGAACGCCATCATCTCCCTCCAGGCCGAGCAGCCCAGCGGCAGCGTGGTGAACATGAAGAGCTCCGTGGGGGCCACCGTGAATATCATGCTGGCCGCCGTGCGGGCGCGGGGCGTCACCGTGATCGAGACCCCCGCCAAGGAGCCACACGTGGTGGACCTCGCCAACTTCCTCAACGCCTGCGGCGCGGACGTGCGCGGCGCGGGCACCGACGTGATCAAAATCCATGGGGTAAAGGAGCTCCACGGCTGCGAGTACGCGGCCATCCCCGACCAGATCGAGGCAGGGACCTACATGGCCGCTGCCGCCGCCACCCACGGGCGCGTGCTGGTGCAGGGGGTCATCCCCAAGCACATGGAGTGCATCACCTCCCCGCTCATCGAGTGCGGCGCGCACATCGAGGAATACGACGACGCCATCCTCGTGGAGGCCCCCGAGCGCCTGCAGCGCTGCAAGATCAAGACCATGCCCTACCCCGGCTTCCCCACGGATATGCAGCCCCAGTTCGGCGCGCTGCTGTGCACCGCCGAGGGCGCCAGCATCCTCAACGAGAGCATACACGACAACCGCTTCCGCTACATGGAGCAGCTCACCCGCATGGGCGCGCAGCTCAAGGTGGACGGAAAGGTGGCCGTCATCGAGGGCGTGGAGCAGCTGCGCGGCGCGCCCGTCAAGGCGTATGATCTGCGCGCGGGCGCGGCGATGGTGATCGCGGGCCTGTGCGCCCAGGGCATCACCGAGATAGAGAACATCGAGTTCATCGACCGGGGCTTCGAGAACCTCGTGGGCAAGCTCAAGGGCCTGGGCGCGGATATCAAGCGCAAGGAGGTCAGGGAATACGGCGCGGAATTGATGGCGGGGTAAAAGAATGCTGAATTATGAATGCTGAATGCTGAATTATACAATTCATCCATTGGAGGTTCCCATGATAACCAAATCAAGTGACCTACAGACAGAACGCCGCGAGAACATGCGCGGCGGCGCGGGCACGGTGCAAATCGCCCACGCGGCGGCGAAGGGCGCCCTGCCCCCCGGCCTGCGCTTGCACGCGAAGCTGACCCTGCCCCCGGGCGCGGGCATAGGCGAGCACGCGCATGAGAACGAGACGGAGCTCTTTTATGTCCTGCAAGGCCAGGGCGAAATGCTCGACGGCGGCGTGTGGGCGCCGCTCTTCCCAGGCGACGCCACCAGCACCGGCGGCGGGCAGTCCCACGCCCTGCGCAACACGGGCGAGGCCGATTTCGTGGTGATGGCGACGATCGTGCTGCAATAGAAAGAGGTATATATGGCTAAATCGGTGCAGAAGGCGTATAATGTCATCGGAGGTGACGTTATGCGGACATTTCATTTCGTGATTCGCCCGGGCGATGCGGACGAAGGCGGGTATTGGACTTCGCTGGATACGGTTGACGGCGGAATCAACACGCAGGGCGAAACGCTTGACGAGATCATTTGGAATCTGTCGGAGGCGGTCGCGTGTCATTTGGGCCTAGAGGATAACGAACCGTTGGACGAAGCGGCAGTCCAGATTACGTATGAGGTATCGAATGCCTAAGATGCCTGTATTGCGCGCGAAGGATTTCCTTGCCTGGCTTTTGAAATACGGCTGTGAGGAAATTCGTGTTCGCGGTTCGCACCATCAAATTTTCAACCCGGATACGGGCCGCATATCGACGGTCGCGATTCATGGCGGTCTGGATGTCAAGCGAGGGGATATAGCCGGAACCCTGCGCCAGCTCGGCATCGACGTGGACGAGTTCCTGGCGTTCATCAAGAACAACTGAGTGAAAGAGGTATACACAATGGCTAAATCGGTGCAGAAGGCGTATACTGTCCGTGGAGGTGGTACTATGCCGATTCGCGTGTTGATTCGCCCGGACGAAGAGGGCGGGTATTGGGCCGAAGCGCCGATGCCCGGCGGCGGCTGCGTCGCGCAGGGCGATACGCTGGACGAAGTGAAAGAGGAAATGCTGCGGGCCGTCGCATGTTTCCTGGAGATGGGCGAATCCGAGGAGCTTGACCCGGCCATGCTGCTGTTCGAGGTGGTGTATGCCTGACATTCCCGTGATGCGCTCGAAAGACTTCCTGAAATGCCTGCTGAGATTTGGCTGCGAGGAGATACACGTTCGCGGCTCGCACCACAAGCTCTATTACCCGGAAACGGGCCTCGCGGCGCCGGTTGCCGTGCATGGGGGGAAGGACATAACGAAAGCGGTCTTTATCGGAACCCTGAAGCAGCTTGGCATCGACGTGGACGAGTTCCTGGCTTTCATCAAGAAGAACTAAGAATTTCTGCATTCTCATTTCTCATTTCTCATTTCTCATTTCAAATCGGAGGCCCCATGGCCAAGCTAGTCCCCCTCTTCTCCGGCAGCGGCGGCAACAGCACGTACATAGGCGGGGCAAGCGGCGGCGTCCTGATCGACGCCGGCGTGCCCGCGAAGCGGCTCGGCCTCGCCCTGGCGGGCATAGGCGTCGATCCGGGGCGGATTGCCGCCGTGTTCGTCACGCATGAGCACGGCGACCATGTCAAGGGCCTGCGCGTGTTCTGCGAGAAGCACGGCGTGCCCGTGTTCGCCACCGAGGGTACCCTGCGCGCCCTGGAGCGCCTGGGCGCGGTCAGCGCCAAAATGCGGGCCGAGCCCCTGCCCCCGGACGGCGTGGAGGCGAACGGCCTGCTCCTGCGCTGCTTCGCCACCTCGCACGACGCCGCCGAGCCCTGCGGCTACACCTGCGAGGCCGGGGACGGCGAGAAATACGCGATTGCCACAGATATGGGCTGCGTGACGCGCGAGGTCAGGCAGGCCCTGCGCGGCTGCGACACCGTGATGCTGGAATCCAACCATGAAATAACCATGGTGCAAAACTGTTCCTACCCTTACATTACAAAGCGCCGCATTCTGGGTGACATGGGCCACCTGAGCAACGCCGCCTGCGCGGATTTTCTCCCCGGCCTGCTGGGAACCGGCGCGGGGCGCTTCTTTTTGGCGCACCTGAGCCGCGAGAACAACACCCCGGCGCTGGCCTACGCCGCCGCCAGGGCCGCGTTCGACATGGCCGGGGCCCGCGAGGGCATCGACTACGAATTGCGGGTATGCGCGCCGTGAAATATCCATAAAGGAGAATCCCCATGAAAAAACGCATTCTTTCCATCTTCCTGAGCGCCCTGCTGATACTGACGCTCCTGGCCCCCGCCGCCATCGCGGAGGACCGCCCATGGCCCACGCGGGAGTTCGTCACAGGCGAGCGCATACCCCTGCGCAAGGCGCTCGCGCTGGAGGCCTTCTGTGTGCGTGACGCCATCGCCGACGGCAACGTGTTCACCGACAGCGTGCTGGTGCTCCATAAGGGCGAGATCGTCTACGAGCGCCACGCGCGCGGCTGGGACGCCGAAACCCGCCATCAGATGTACTCCGTCACAAAATCCGTGCTCTCAGCCCTGGTGGGCGTGGCCATCGCAGACGGCAAAATCCAGAGCGTGGAGCAAAAAGTCATCGAATTTTTCGATGATCTCACCATCCCCGCCGGGCAGGAGGCCAAGAACGGCATCACCATAGAGCACCTGCTGCGGCAGACCAGCGGCCTGCCCGGGGACGGCGACAGGGAATCCGAGGCCGTGGAGTGGTGGGCCGCCGAAGACAGCGGCAAAGCCTGCTTCCTGTTCCCGCAGATGGCCGCGCCGGGCGAGCGCTTCGCCTACAGCAGCGCCGCCGGGATGCAGACCCTCTCCGCCCTGCTCGCCATCGCCGTGGGCGGGGATCTGTTCGACTACGCCAAGAGCAAGCTCTTCGGCCCCCTGGGCATGACCTCCGTCACCTGGGACGCCGCGGACGACGGCGTATACTACGGTGGTTTCGGCTTTTCCATGTCCCCTCGCGATATGGCGCGCCTGGGTTATCTCTACTTAAATCATGGCAAATGGGACGGCGTGCAGATCATACCCGCCGAGTACGTCGCCGCCACCCCGCCCCCCGCCGGAATGAACTACGGCTACCTCTTCTGGGGCTTCTCCGACAAAGAGGGCTATGAGAACGCCTACGGCGCCAACGGCGCGTTCGGGCAGCGCATCTGGATCCTGCCCGGCCAGGACGCGGTGATCGTGCGCACCGGCAGCGCGGGCCCGCTCACCACCGCCGTGCGCAACGGCGCGCAGCGCAACGACCTCGTGCTGTGGCTGTTCATGAATGTCGTCTACCCCTTCGTGCCCCTCAAGGGCGTGCCGCTGCATTATTTTATGGAGACGCTGGGGACGTAGGGGGAACCAACGGAGTGCTCCGCACCACCCCCTCGGCGCACCGTCTCCTGCGGGAGACGGATGCACCGGCCCCCCAAGGGGGGCATCCTGACGAAGCGATAAGCCTATGTTGAAACGACCAGCACTACTTTCCGATCTGTCAAGATGCCCCCCGTGGGGGCCGGTGCATCCGTCTCCCGCAGGAGACGGTGCGCCGAGGGGGTGGTGCGGAGCACAAATAAATCCTATGGAGGCCCCCCATGCTAACCTGGCTGAAAAAATACAAAATCATCTTCGAAACCCTCGTGGCGGCCTCGCTCACCGTCATGGGTGTGCTGGTCAGTATCGCGGCGATGAATGTCAGTAAAAAGGCGAACGAAGCGAACAAATTAATCGTTCGGCAAAACGAACTGGTAGAACAGCAGTACGAGCTGGAACGGTATGGCGCGGAGCCGGTGTTCGATGTGCAATGGGAGATAGGCGAAGATGGACTGCCCTACTATGTCGTTAGAAACATTGGCGCGGAAATACACGACTTATGGTGTACCGTCACTTCTATCCTAAGCGTTTCATGCTATGACGATATTGATTTTGGTTTTCTTATTAAACGTGTTTGGAAAAGCGGAGGTGAATACGGGCAGTCCTCGCATTGGCGCATTCCGATAGATCAGGAAGAGTTGCCTCTTGTTTTGCGCGTTATTGAAGAAGTTGATGGTATTTATCCTAGTTTTCCTTATTGGTTAGTATTTGAGTTGTCCTATAGAAATTATCGCAACGAGGCTTGTAGTAGTAAAATACGTGTCATTCCTTTAGGAAACATGATGCCTCGCAAAAATGGCATAGACTATGTTGAGCTTTTCCCATGGGGTCGTCTTAGCATTCAATTTGATTATAGCAATATTAAGTATTTCTTCAATGATTTAAGTGAACGTTTTTTATCGGAGCGTGAATTCGACATCACTATCTCTTATGTTCACGATGCTGAAGAAATTCGCGAAAAAGTTCAAGGAACAATAGCCAATTATTTTAGCAACTAGGAGGCCACCCCATGACCACCCAAACCCTAACCACCGCCCAAGCCCTGACAAAATTCCTCGACAACCAATACATATCCTTCGACGGCCAAGAAGAAAAATTTGTCCACGGCGTGGCGACGATTTTCGGGCACGGGATCGTGCTCGGCCTCGGCCAGGCGCTTGACCGCGACCCCGGCGGGCTCGTCTATTACCAGGGCAAAAACGAGCAGGGCATGGCCCACATGGCCGCGGGCTACGCCAAGCAGAACAACAGAAGAAAAATCATCGCGGTGGCAAGCAGCATAGGCCCGGGCGCGGCCAATATGGTTACGGCGGCGGCCTGCGCCAGCGTGAACAACATCCCCCTGCTGCTGCTCCCGGGCGACACCTACGCCACCCGCCAGCCCGACCCCGTCCTCCAGCAGCTGGAGCAGGAGCACGACGACTCGATCACGACAAACGACGCCTTCCGGCCTGTTTGCAAATACTGGGCGCGCATCAACCGGCCTGAGCAGCTCATGAGCGCGATGATCCACGCCATGCGCGTGCTCACCGACCCGGCCCAGACCGGCGCGGTGTGCATCGCCCTGCCCCAGGACGTCCAGGGGGAGGCCCATAACTTCCCTGAGAGCTTTTTCGCCAGGCGCATGCACAGGATCGACAGGCCCCTGCCCACCGGTTGGGCCCTCGTGGAAGCCATTGAGCTGATCGAAGCGGCGAAGCGCCCCCTGATCATCTGCGGCGGCGGCGTGCGATATTCAGAAGCTGGCGAAGCCCTCACAGCCTTCTGCGAGACATGTAAAATTCCCTTCGCGGAGACTCAGGCGGGCAAGAGCGCGGCCCCGGCGAGCAGCGCGTACAATCTGGGCGGCATAGGCGTCACGGGCAACAGCGCGGCGAACACGCTTGCCAAGCAGGCCGACCTGGTGATCTCGATTGGCTCACGCCTGTCTGACTTCACGACGTCGTCAAAGTGGCTTTTCAATGAGAATTGCAAATTCCTGAACATAAACCTGAGCAAGTTTCACGCGCAGAAGCTGGACGCAGCTTACTTAATCGGCGACGCGAAAACCACCCTGTGTCAATTGCGGGCATCGCTTGAGGGCTATCAGGCCCAGTGGGGAGAGGCCATCGCCCAGGCCAAGTCAAACTGGAAAGACGAAATGCAGCGCCTGGCCGATTACAAATATGATGAGGACTTTAAAACACTCGTTGAGGCCCAAAACCCCGCCAGCATCGAAGAGTTTATGCGCGATTTGGGCGGCACCCTCACGCAAACTGAGGCTATATGCGCGATCAGAGAGCACATCGCCCCGGACGCCATTGTCGTGGGCGCTTCGGGCAGCCTGCCAGGCGATTTGCAGCGCATGTGGGAAACCGACGCAAAAGACAGCTATCACATGGAGTACGGCTACAGCACCATGGGCTACGAAGTCGCCGCGACGCTGGGCTGCAAGCTGGCCGACCCCGCAAAAGAATGCTACACCATGCTCGGCGACGGCAGCTTTTTGATGCTGCACAGCGAGCTTGTCACGGCTACACAAGAAAACAAAAAGATTAATTTGCTGCTGTTCGACAACGCGGGCTTTGGCTGCATCAACAATCTCCAAATGGGCAGCGGCGTGGGCAACCTGGGGACTGAGTTCAGATATAGAGACGCAACCGGCCTGAACGGCGCATTTTTAAACATTGACTACGCCGCCATGGGCGAGGCCATGGGCGCCGTGGGCTACCGGGTGAAGACGAAAGCCGAGCTCATTGCCGCCCTCAAAGATAGCAAGCTGCAATCGAAGTGCACGATTATCGACATGAAGGTGCTCCCAAAAACCATGACAGACGGCTACGGCGGCTGGTGGCACTGCGGGTTGGCTTCGGTAAATGCCAGCGAGGTTGGGGCAAAGGCCTATGAGAGCAAAGAGGCCGAGTTGAAGAAGGCACGCCAGTATTAAGAGTGCAAATCCTTCCAATCCCCGGCGTTTCCCAGCACTTTGGGTTCCACCGGAAAATATGGCCCGTTGTCGGTAGCCAGCCACACCACAGGCGCGGCCAGTTTCACACGCTCCTCCACGGGAATGCTTTCGTCCATGAGCCGCTGGTCAACTAGCGTGTTGCGGATTTTGCACAGGAAAACGGTGTTGCCCATCAGCGGGATAGTCTTTTTGACCTCGAGTTCGTAAACCCAGGGGCTGTCCGCCAGCACGGGGACATCCAGCACCGCGCCGCGCGCTATGGCCATGGGGGCCTCCATCTTGTTGGAGGAGCGCCCGGGGTGGTTGCCCAGGTAATCAGCCAGGGGCAGGAGAGGTTCTGTGACGAGATTGGCTGAAAAGATTTTCTCTTTTTTGATGCGGTCATGGGTCTCCTTTCCGCCGCCTATGCTGGCCATCACGCCCATCTTCAGGTCCCAACAGTAGCTGAACCAGGTGAACGTGCCGAAGTTGGGGCTGCCGTCCTTCTTGTTTGTGCCATACATGAACACCGCCTGGGGGCAAAAGCCGTTGCGCGCCTCGATTGAGATTTTTTCCATTGGTTATGCTCCTTCGTTCTCAAGATTTTGAATGATTTTTCGCAGTTGGTTCTCGAACGCCGTGATCTCGTCATCTGAAAAACCCCGGTAAAAAATTTCGCTCATCCTGTCCGATATCCAGTCGTATTTTTCGCGGTATTCATGCGCCTTTTCCGTCGCCTCGATGAAGATTTGCCGGCGGTTCTCCCTGTCCGGGATGCGCCGCGCCAGGCCCCCGGCCTCCATGCGGTCCAGCATGCTCGTCAGGGTCGTCTTCGCCAGCGATGTCAGCTGCCCCAGCCGCGTGATGGTCATGCTCCCGTGCTCCCACAGCACATAGAGGATGCGCCCCTGCGCGCCGTTGAAGACTTCCACGCCGCACTCTTTCAGCAGCGTTTCGCCCACCCGCCCGCTCAGGTGCCGTATTCGGGACATCAGGAACCCGCCGTAGGTTTTCATCATACGCATCACCTCCTATATAGAATAGTACCATATAGAATTATAATTGTCAAGGAGAAATTTCTATGGCTTTCAAAAATGTGCAACTCGGCATCGCCCCCATCGCCTGGACCAACGACGACATGCCCGATCTCGGCGGCGAGAACACCTTCGAGCAGTGCGTGAGCGAGATGGCCCTGGCGGGCTTCACCGGCTGCGAGGTTGGCAACAAGTACCCCGCCGACAAAGCCGTTCTCAAAAAGGCCCTCGACCTGCGCGGCCTGACCATCTGCAACCGCTGGTTTTCGAGTTTTCTCGCGAGCAAGCCATTTGAGGAAGTGGCCAAAGAGTTCGAAGAGCAGCTGGACTTCCTGTCGTATCTCGGCGCGAAATGCATCGGGGCCTCCGAGCAGAGCTTCAGCGTCCAGGGCACAGGCAAGGCCGTTTTCGCCGAAAAGCCCGTCCTTGACGACGCGGGCTGGGATCGCCTGTGCACAGGCCTGAACATGCTCGGCGAAATCGCCGCCGCGCGCGGCATGAAATTGACCTTTCACCACCACATGGGCACGGTCGTCCAAACAGAAGACGAAATCGACAGGCTCATGCAGGGCACCGACCCGGCGCTGGTCAACCTGCTGTTCGATTCCGGGCACCTGAGCTTCGCCGGTATCGACCCTGTCAAAGTCCTGCGAAAGCATGTGCATCGCGTGGCCCACGTGCACCTGAAGGACATCCGGCCTGCCATCGTGCAGCGTGTGCGTGATGAAAAGCTCAGCTTTTTGCAGGCGGTGCGCCTGGGCGCGTTCACCGTCCCCGGGGACGGCAGCGTGGACTTCGCCCCCCTGTTCGCGATTCTCGAAGGCGCGGGCTACGAGGGCTGGTTCGTCGTGGAGGCCGAGCAGGACCCCGCCCTGGCCAATCCCTTCGAGTATGCGCTGAAGGCCAGGAAGTATATCAGGGAGACGGCGGGGCTGTAGGGGCGGCAACCTGCCGCCCTGGTCATAAATAAACAGCATTGCGTCTTTGTCATAATGTTCTGCGGGCGACAGGTGGGTTAGGATGCGACCGAAGAGGAAGCATTCTCCCACAACGCCTTAGCGTTGCCGCCCCTACAAAGGACCCCATGAAAATTTCCTTTTTCACTTACCTGCAATACGCCTGGGGCAACCGGAAATCCATCGCCTCCCACGAGGGCTATGTCGATTATACGCGGCGCTGCGCCGCAAGGCCTGCCGCCGCCTATTGGACGCAGAACAGCGCCCGCGCCGGGGCTTTTCCCGGGAGCGACAGCGGCTGGCGCTATGTGTTTGAACGGCTGCCCGTACATGACAGGCTGCTACAAGAATATGGCCTGAACGAAATCGCGGGGCAGGGAAATGCATTCGACCGCTCGTTGCGCCTGATGGACTGGCTCACGGCGCACAGCTGTTATAATGGCATGGAGATCCGCGCCTGCTATCGCTTCCAGGGCAAAAAAGAGGACAGCCTGCGCATTTTGCGCTATGCCTATGGCGGGGGTTTTCGGCGCGCGGTCAATTGCAGACATAAGGCCTATGTTTTCGCCGATTGCCTTATTGCAGCCGGCATTCACGCCATTCCCATCGGCATGGAGAGCCGCACCTGGCGCCCGGACGAGGATACAGTGACCCCGACGCCCTGCCATTTTGTCGTGCACGTTTGGCTGCCGGAAGAACAGCGCTGGGTGATGTTCGACCCCTCGTTCAATTCCTATATCACAGACAAGGCAGGCCGCACGCTGGATTTAATCGAAATTCATGAATTGCACCGGCAGGGCGAAGCAATGAACGCGGCGCGGTATGATTTCAACGGCACGCAGGACTGCCGGGCGAGCTATCTCAATGGCTTCATCCTGGGCAGCTTGCTGGAAATCCAAGCCTGGGACGGCAGTGACCGCAAGGGCGGCCTGCGCAATTATCTTTTGCCCGAGAATGTGCCAAAGACAAACAAAGACACCCGGGCTATCACAACAACGGAGCTATTGGCGGAACCGATTATGTAGGGGACGGCCTCCTGGACGTCCCTGGCCATTAAAATGAAGCTTTTGCTTGGGGCGTCGGGGACGCCGCCCCCTACACAATAAACACATAAGGAGAACTCACATGCTAAACATCGGTATCATCGGCGCGGGGCGCATCGGCAAAGTACATACCCAGTCCATCGCGAATTATGTCCGCACGGCAAAGGTCGTCGCAATCGCTGACCCATTTCTGCCGGACGAGACCATCCAGTGGGCGAAGAATCTCGGCATCGCGAAAATCACGAAGGATCACGCGGACATCATCAACGATCCGGCCATCGACCTGGTGCTCATCTGCTCGAGCTCCGACACCCACTCGCAGATCTCCCTGGAGGCCATCGCGGCGGGCAAGCACGTGTTCTGCGAAAAGCCCATCGACCTTGACGTAGATCGCATCAACGCCGTGCTGGCGGCCCTCGCGGCCAAGCCGGCGCTCAAGTACACCGTAGGCTTCAACCGCAGGTTCGACCACAATTTCCGGGCCCTGCGCAAGGCCGTTGAGAATGGGAAAATCGGCAAAGTGGAGCTGGTGAAGGTCACCTCCCGCGACCCCGCCCCCCCCAGCGCGGAGTACGCGGCGCGCTCCGGCGGCATCTTCATGGATATGACCATCCACGATTTCGACATGGTGCGCTATCTCTCCGGCGAAGAAGTCGAGTCGGTGTTTGTACAGCCCGCGGTTCTCGTCGACCCGGCCATAGGCGAAGCCGGTGACTTCGACAGCGCGGTGATCACCATGAAGCTGCGCAGCGGCGCCCTGGCCGTGATCGACAACAGCCGCCGCTGCGCCTATGGCTACGACCAGCGCGCGGAGGTCTTCGGCTCCCTGGGCGCGGCCGTGAGCGGCAACGACGCCGCCTCCAACGCCCAGGTGTGGAGCGGCGCCGGCGTCACCGGGGAAAAGCCGCTCTATTTCTTCCTGGAGCGCTATATGCAAGCATTTGCGACTGAAGTTGAGGAGTTCATCGAGGCCGTGGTGAACGATACCCCCGTCCCCGTGGACGCCTACGCGGGCCTCGCGGCGGTGCTGATTGCCATCGCGGCGACAAAGTCGGCGAAGACGGGTCTGCCGGTGGTGGTGGGGTAACGCACCCCCCCGGCGCTTCGCGCCACCCGGAGAACACCCCCCGGCGCTTCGCGCCACCCCCCTCAAAAGAGGGGGGCTATATGTGGACGATTGCAACATTTTGATAGAAGCACCCAAAGCCCCCCTCTTTGAGGGGGGTGGCCCCGAAGGGGCCGGGGGGTGTATGCGGAGGCGCCCTATGCAGGAATTCGGCTACCCGATGTTCAACGCGCAGTGCGTTATGCCCTTGACCAACACGATTGACCTCTACCCCAACATGTTGATGGACATCACTGTGCATCGTCTGGGCTTTGGCGAGAGCGTTTCTTTTCACCTGCCGGACCAGGAGCTGGCCATAGTCTTAATTGAGGGCGAGGTGCAGTTCGATTGGGACGACGGCTTTGCGCCGAAGATGGAGCAGGTGAGACGACCCAGTTGCATTGATGATCCGAGTTATTGCCTGCATGTGCCCAAAGGCGTGCGGGTGAGCGTGAGCGACATTAGCTCTTGGGAAGACAAAGACAGCGGCAAAACCAGTGAAATCCTTGTCCAATCCACAGAAAACAAAAATTCTTTCGAGCCCAAATTCTACACCCCGGAGAACACCCGCCGGGAGACCTTCGGGCAGGGGCAGTTCGAGGGCAAGGCAGAGCGCACCGTGACCACCTTTTTCGATTACGAATCCGCGCCATATTCCAACATGGTGTGCGGCGAGATTCTCATCCCCCAGGGCGGGTGGAGCTCCTACCCGCCCCACGAGCACCCCCAGCCGGAGGTGTATTACTATCGCTTCGGCCACCCGGCGGGCTTCGGCGCGTGCTTCATCGACGACAACGTGTATATGATCAAAGACCGCTCCTTCGCGGCGATCCCGGGTGGTAAGTACCACCCCCAGGTGAACGCCCCTGGCTATGCCATGATGTACGTGTGGATGATCCGCCACTTCGACGGCTATCCCTGGACGGAGCGGAATTTTAAGCCGGCGCATCAGTGGTTGCTGGAGGGGTAGCAGTGGGCTTTTTTGGAGCAGGATCAATCAGGGCTTTCGAAGGGGGCGTCCAAAAAAAATCTTATAATTCTTATACTGTTTACTTTTGCTGTGTTCTGTGGTATGCTGAAGGGCGGGGACCCCTAGTTCCCGCCCTCTTGCTTTCCGCTCATCCCCCACGGGCTTCGCGGGTTTTGGTTACGCGATGGCCTCGATCACGCCGCCCACGGTTTTGAGTACCCTGTTCAGGCTCCTCTTCGCCTGGCGCGCGTACTTGGGCTCGGCCATCGCGCCGCCCACGGCGCCCAGCGCGCCGCCCACGGCCAGGCCGATGCCTACGCCCTTGGCGATGGTCACCGCCTGATGCTTCATCGTCATGTTGGAGAATCCCCTTTCAAAATTTTGAATGCGTCTTACGCTTCATGCGTTTTAACGCATTGTTATTATGGCCCCGCCGGGAAGCATTAATCGGAGGCGCGCGAATTGGAAATATCTTATCAACTGAATCTCGTGCTGGTGGAGCCCGAGATCCCGCAGAACACCGGCAACGTGGCCCGCACCTGCGCCGCCACGGGCGCGCGGCTGCACCTGGTGGAGCCCATGGGCTTCCGGGTGGACGACGCCAAGCTCAAACGCGCGGGCCTGGACTACTGGCATATGCTGGACATCACGTATTACCCAAGCTTGCAGGCCTTTTTTGCGCAAAATAACGGCCCGTTTTTCTTCTTTTCAACCAAAGGCGCAAAAATTTACACCGAGCCCGCCTATCCACCGCAGGTCTATCTCGTCTTCGGCAAGGAGACCGCCGGCCTGCCCGAAGATTTATTGCGCGCGAATCTCGATCACGCCGTGCGATTGCCCATGCGCGAAGGCGCGCGCAGCCTGAACCTGTCCAACAGCGTCGCCGTCGGGGCCTTCGAGGTGCTGCGGCAGTGGGGGTTTCCGAATTTACAGAGGGAGGGCGTTTTATGAGAAAACTGTTTGCTGTGCTGCTTATCCTGGGGGTGCTGGGGCTTGGCGGATGCGGGGTTGGGGAGGTGCCCACGACCGAGCCCAGCACCGCGCCAACTACAGAACAGGCCACCGAGGAACAGCTCACCACGGAGGAGGTCACGACCACAAAGGTTTACCCGCCGCCGGTGCCGCCGGAGGTGGTGAATACGGAGTATGTGTTCACGACCTCTTGGGCGAAGACGCCAACGCATTTCTATGCGACATCATTCACGTCGGTTGATGACGACTTGAAATGGGTTATGCTGCGCCGTGTTCCACTGAGCGATATATCCAAACCAGAGGAGCTTTCGCTTCCTAAAGAGTACAGAGGACATAAGCTTGAAAGAATAGATGTGTGCGGCATCACTGAACAATGGCTGTTTATTGATTGCCGATACGAAAAGTGGGAAGGCGATAGAATTGAAGACTATACTTGGTCGGACATACATGCATTGTTTCGCATTTCACTTGAAACACTTGAGGCAGAAGTAATAAGGGATGATGACGATTATCATGGCAATACGTGGTATAACGCAGGGAGCAATTCGCTTATATTTTACTATAGCTATGATGAGAATTTTGAAGCCTTGCGGTTAGACACTGGTGAGCGCATTGTGATTGAAAGGCCTGCTTTATACGGCGGGTTTTGGCACAACACGACAGACGGATTGATTGTCCGTGGGCTGGAAGGCGGAGACGGCTACGACGATGCTGCTGAAGTTATCGTTATCGACAGCAAGAACAATGCCACAGTTATGCCGTTCAAGGAGCTAAAGCTTATACCGCGTCCATGGGAAAGGGAATCCGAAATCAAGGTGCCGCTCAATGACAAGGTAAAGAAAATGCTGGATTGGGACGACGACCAAGGCAACAGTACGTCCGGCTTGCAATCAATGGACGATATGATACTCGTTCTAGTGTGGGGAATCTACGGAAACTACGATGGCTACTTCCACGCCCTCTACGACCCCGCCACCGGCGCGGTGTTCCAATAAAACTTCGCTTGGGGCGTCGGGGACGCCGCCCCCTACCATACAAGGAGGCCCCCATGCTAAAATCCCTCGCCCGCCGCACCCTCGCGGCCCTGTTCGCGCTGTGCCGCGTGTTCCCCGTGCGGAAAAACAAAGCCGTGCTCCTGCGGGGCTTCCCCCACTGGGGGGCGCTGGAGGCCATGGAGCGGGCCCTGCTGGCCGACGGGCGCTTCCGGGTGGTGAAAATCGCGGATTGGCGGCGGCCGGGCACGCTGTACCACCTGGCCACGGCCGAGATGATCTTCCTCAACAACAACTTCAGCCCGCTGGCGCATTTGAAATTCTCGAAGAAGACCAAGCTGGTGCAGCTCTGGCACGGCGACGGCGGCTGGAAGCGCTGGGGCCACAGCGTCTCCTCCGGAGCCGCAGACGTTTCCTTCGGAAACTCTCGTACTCCAAGCGCGCCCAAAATCCCCTATGACTATGCCATCTGCAACTGCGAGAGCGTGCGGCCTTTCTGGGCCGAGGCTTTCGCCCTGCCGGAGGCGCGTGTGCTGCCGCTGGGTTCGCCCCGGCTGGACGCCCTCACCCGGCCCTATGATAAACAGGCCCTGCGCATGAAATTGGACGCCCAATACCCCCAGTGCCGGGGCAAAAAGCTCATGCTCTATGCCCCGACCTTCCGCGAAAACCCCGAGGAGAACCGGGCGCTGCTGTCGCACTTCGACTTTGACGCATTTCAAGAGCGCTTCGGCCAGGAGGCCGCCCTGCTGCTGCGCCTGCACCCCAAAATGCACGGGCAGTATGACCTGGGCAATGCCGATGTAATTGACCTCACCGGCCAACCTGACCAAGATAATCTCATGCGGGTGATCGACCTGTTGATTACAGACTATTGCTCTCTCTGCTTTGATGCCGTAGCCCTGGACATCCCTGTGCTTATCTACGCCTTCGACGAGGCATCCTACATGAACAAAGACCGTGGCTTCTACAAGCCCCTGCGCGAGCTTCCCCCCGGCCCCATCGCGAACGATTTCCCCGCCCTGCTGGCGCACCTCGCCGCCCCGGACGCCTATGCCGAACAGCGCGCGGCCTTCGCGGCGTTCCATCTGGGGGCGGTGGACGGCGGGGCGTGCGGGAGGATAATTTCAATGCTTGAGAAAGGACTTGCAATACATCCGGGAAAGTAGTATAATGGGCCTAGGAGGGCATGATATGACAGGCTTTGATGAACGCGGCATGGCGCATGGGCTGCGCAAGCTCTCCATCTCGTTGCTGACAGAGGACGAAATCGCGTTCATCAGGAAAGAGATTGAGGCAATTGAGGCCGATGAGAGCGTGTTCAGGTTTGACCGGATCGGCAGCACGGGCTATCTGGATGAGTTGGACTATATCGCGTGGGCCGCAATGTGTTTCCGGATTTTGATTCCAGTTCGGTGCATCCTACGGATTTGATGAGCGAACGCGCCGTGCTTGCCCACGAGTATTACGGTCACTATCGGCACAGAAGAACCATGCTCCCGAAGGGAAGCTGGAACGACGAGTTCCGCGCCAGCTACGCTGCCGCCAGTCTTTCGCCCGGGTTTTCCGACACGGACAGGCGATACCTGATCATGGACGCGATGGACCGCGCGAAAACAGCAGGCGTGACAATCATGCCCAACCGATTTATGAAGGAGGTGCTCTACGGTGAAGAGTACGAGAGAAGAAGCTTTGATTCTTGACCAGGCCGACCAGGAGATTAAGCAACATGGCAAAACCAACTTGAAATGCCCGCGCTGCGGCGGCGGCTTCGCGTATGACGGCAACGACACCACATACACATTTCATTGCGTCATACCCGGCTGTACGTCCATCACCTTCCGCGGGCTGTAAAACTGTACTCAAAAACCGACCGCCCCGTGACAGGGGCGGTTTTTCCCCTTGACAACCCCGCCCGCCTGCTGTATGATTGTACCATGACATACAACACATGGGTTCGCGAAACCCTCGCGGCCCACGACATCGCCCTCATCGGCTTCGCGGATTTAAGCGAAATCGACGAGGACGCGCGCAGGGGGGTTCGTTATGGCGTGAGCGTCGCCATGGAGCTGACCGTGCTGCCCAGCACATCGGAGGAGGCATCCCTCGCGTACTACGACGAGTATCGACGCGTGAGCGCGGCGCTGCGCGAGGCCAGCGCCTTTCTCGCGGAGCAAATCCAGGCGCGCGGGTACAGCGCCCGGTCCCTCTGGCTCCTCGACAAACAGGATGAGGACTTCAGAACGCCGCTCCCATTTAAAACCCTGGCGACGCGGGCGGGGCTGGGGTGGATCGGCAAGTCGGCGGCGCTGGTCACCAGGGTGTACGGCAGCGCGGTCCGGCTGGGCGGAGTGCTGACGGACATGCCCTTCGAGACAGGCGCGCCCATCAATGAATCGCTGTGCGGCGACTGCATGGAGTGCGTGCGGCATTGCCCGGGAAACGCCATCAAGGGCAACCATTGGAGCCTGCACACCGACCGTGACGTCCTGCTGGACGCCCACGCATGCAAGCGGGCCGTCGTCGAGCGGGGCAAAGCGCTGGGCAAAACCGAGGGCGCCTGCGGCATCTGCATTGCGGTGTGTCCTTTTACAAAAAAATACTTTTCTGGGAGGCAAGTATCATGACATGGCTTTGGATCGCGTTGATCTGCCTGGCGGCGCTGTTCGCGCTGATCTTTTTCGTCGGCGGCTACATAGGCTTCCGCGGTTCGCTGCGGCGGCGCAAGGTGAAGGGGGCTTCCTCCCGGATGCAGACCCCCGACCCCAACCTGCAAATGCGCCACGACATGGAGGCGGCGGGGCGGGCCTGGCTCTTTGGGCAACACCCCGAGGAAGTCGAGCTGACGGCCTACGACGGGCTGACGCTGCGGGGGTATTTCCTCCCGGCGGCGCGGCCCTCGGACAAGCTGGTGGTGTGCGCCCACGGCTACAGCTACAACGGGCCGGACCAGTTCGGCGCGCTGCTGCCGTTCTATCACGACGACCTGAACTACAATATCCTCCTGCCCGACCAGCGCGCCCACGGCCGCAGCGGCGGCGACTGGATCGGCTTCGGGGCGCTGGAGTGGCGGGACATCCTGGACTGGGCGGCGGCCTTCGTGGAGCGCCTGGGGCCGGAGACGCAGGTGGTGCTGCACGGGATCTCCATGGGCGGGGCCACCGTGATGAACTGCAACGCCCACAACCCGCCGGACTATATCAAGTGCGTGGTGGAGGACTGCGGCTACACCAACGGCTACGAGATGATCGCCCTGGTGGCGAAACGCGACTTACAGATCATCATACCGCCCATGGTCTGGGGGCTGGCGTTCTGGTTCCGGGTGTTCCAGCATAGCTCCCTGCGCAAAGACGCCGACCCCTACGGGAACATCGCCAAGTGCAAGCTGCCCACGCTGTTCATCCACGGTGCCAACGACCGCTTCGTCCCCGCCGAGATGGGCCAACGCTGCCATGATGCCGCCGCCGTTGAAAAAGAGCTGCTGCTGGTGGAGGGCGCGGGGCACTCCCTGTCGTTCTTCGTGGCGCAGGAGGAATACGAGGCGAAGGTGAAGGCCTGGCTGGAGCGGTGGATGGGGGAAAAGATTGTGGCATAAAAGGACACCCCCCTACCCCCCCTCGCAAGCGAAGGGGGCTATCTGTGCTTCATCCAAAGCTTTTGTAGAGAGCAAAAAAAGCCCCCCTCGCGCGCGAGGGGGGCTAGGGGGGGGTCCTGCGGGCGGCAAGAATGCCGCCCCTACAGCCATGTGCTATACCCCCGCCGCCTTCAGCGCCTCCACCCGGTCCAGCCTCTCCCACGGCAGGTCGATGTCCGTCCTGCCCACGTGGCCCAGGGCCGCCAGCTGGCGGTAGATGGGGCGTCGCAGGTCAAAGGCGTTGATGATGGCCGTGGGCCGCAGGTCGAACACCCCGGCCACCAGCGCGCCGAGCTGCGCGTCGGGCAGGATGCCCGTGCCGAAGGTGTCGCAGCGCACGGAAACCGGGTGCGCCACGCCTATGGCGTAGGCCAGCTGGATCTCGCAGCGCCTGGCGAGGCCCGCGGCGACGATGTTCTTGGCCGCGTGGCGCGCCGCGTAGGCCGCCGAGCGGTCCACCTTGGTGGGGTCCTTGCCGGAGAAGCTGCCGCCGCCGTGCCGCGCCGCGCCGCCGTAGGTATCCACGATGAGCTTGCGCCCGGTCAGGCCGCTGTCGCCCACGGGGCCGCCGACGACAAACCGCCCGGTGGGGTTGACGTAGTAGGTCGTCTCCTCGTCCAGCAGATGCGCCGGGATGATGGGACGGATCACCTTTTCAATCACATCCGCGCGGATCGTCTCCAGCGAAATCTCGGCGGCGTGCTGCGTGGAGACCACCACGGTATCCACCCGCACGGGCCTGTCGTTTTCGTCGTACTCCACGGTCACCTGAGATTTGCCGTCGGGCCGCAGGTAGGGCAGCGTGCCCTCCTCGCGCAATTTGGTCAGCTGGCGGGCGAGCGCGTGCGCCAGGGCGATGGGCAGCGGCATGAGCTCGGGCGTCTCGTCGCAGGCGTAGCCGAACATCAGCCCCTGGTCGCCCGCCCCACCACCGGCGGGGCTCCCTCCGGTCGTGTCGGCATTCGCCGAGCAGTCGGCTTCGCCGCAGTCTCCGCTGGTTTTGTCTTCAAGGCTTTTGTCCACGCCCAGGGCGATGTCGGGCGACTGCTCGTCGATGGCGGCGAGCACGGCGCAGGTGTGGCCGTCGAAGCCCATGGCCGGGCTGTCGTAGCCCGCCTCAATGATCACCTGCCGCGCGATCTTCGGGATGTCCACGTAGCAGGAGGTGCTGATCTCGCCCATGATCCACACCACGCCCGTGGTGCAGCAGCACTCGCAGGCCACGCGGCCCTGCGGGTCTTTCGCCATGATGGCGTCCAGCACGGCGTCGGAAATCTGGTCGCACAGCTTGTCCGGGTGTCCCCCGGTGACGGATTCGGATGTAAGGAGCTTGCGGTTTTGAGCTGCCATGACTGTTTTCCCCCTTGTGATTGAGTTTAAAAACTCGCCTCCGGCACAGCCGAAAGCGAGGTGAAAGCCTTATCTTTCGGACTCGCGCCGCGCGCGTTTTACACCGCCAGGAATTAGCACCTTGCAAACGCAGGTTGCCGGGCATCATAGAGCCTGTTCTCTCCGCCGCTCTCAATAAGGTGATATTCAGTTTTGCCTATTATAGCACGGAGGGAGGGGGATGTCAAGGGGCAATTTCGCGGCCGGCCGCATGGACGAAAAAATATTCTTGCCATTTCTGCAAAAACGTGGTATGATAAGGAAAAGAAAATCGTGAAAGGTATGCCATGCTTCAATTCGAGGAGCTCCGCCTCCAGCTGCTGGGCCAAAAAGAAAAGCTGAACGAGCTGCGCGAGGCCCTGGGCCTGGCCGCGGCGGCGGCGGAGATTGCCGACCTGGAGGCAAGCTGCGCCAACCCGGGCTTCTGGGACGACCCTAAGAGCAGCCAGGTGGTGCTGCAGCGCATCTCGAAGCTCAAGGCCAAATGCGAGGGCTTCGACAAGCTCGCCGCAAATTACGAGGATGCCCTCGCGATGATAGAGCTGGCCAATGAGGAGGGCGAGGAGGCGCTCTTCGGCGAGTGCAAGGGCAGCGTGGATAGCTTCATCGCCAAGCTGGCGGAGAGCACCCTCTCCACCCTGCTCACCGGGGAATACGACGCCAACAACGCCATTCTGGCCTTCCACGCCGGCGCCGGGGGGACGGAGGCCCAGGACTGGAACGAGATGCTGGTGCGCATGTACGGCCAATGGGCCAATCGCCACAACTTCAAATGCGAGATGGTCGATTTTCTCGACGGCGAGGAGGCCGGGCTGAAAAGCGCCGTCTTAATTATTCAGGGCGAGAACGCTTATGGCTTCCTCAAGAGCGAAAACGGCGTGCACAGGCTCGTGCGCTGCTCGCCCTTCGATTCCAGCGGGCGCAGGCACACCAGCTTCGCCTCCCTGGAGGTGATGCCCGAGATCGCCGACGACGCGAATATAGACATCAGCCCGGACGACATCAAGATGGACGTCTACCGGGCCAGCGGCGCGGGCGGCCAGAAGGTCAACAAAACCAGCTCCGCCGTGCGCCTGACGCACATCCCCACGGGTCTTGTCACCTGCTGCCAGATCGAGCGCAGCCAGCACCAGAACAGGGAAGTCGCCCTGCGTATGTTAAAAAGCAAATTGATTGAGATCAAAGAGCGCGAGCACCTGGACAGGATCGAAGATATAAAGGGCGTCCAGATGGACATCGCCTGGGGCAGCCAGATACGCAGCTACGTCTTCATGCCCTACCAGATGGCGAAGGACCATAGAACGAACTACGAAAACGGCAACATCCCCGCCGTGATGGACGGGGATCTGGATGGGTTTATCAATGCGTATTTGAAGATGCAGGCAAATTTCAATGCTTAATTCTGAATTCTGAATGCTGAATTGGGGGGCGGATGTGAAACGCGCCTTTGACATCGCGGCGAGCGTAGCGGCCCTTTTCCTGCTGTCGCCCCTGCTGGCGATGGTCTCGCTCCTCGTGTATTTCGACGACGGCGCGCCCGTGGTGTTCAAGCAGGACAGGGTGGGCAAACACAACGAGATTTTCAAAATATACAAATTCAGGACTATGCGCCGCGAGACAAGGAACACGGCCCAGAGCGAGCTGCGCGGCGGGGAGTGCCTCACGCGCTCCGGCAGGCTCCTGCGGCGGCTGAGCCTGGACGAGCTGCCGCAGCTGCTGAACATACTGGCCGGGCAGATGCGCTTCGTGGGGCCCCGGCCCCTGATTCCCGAGGAAACGGAGATACGCGCGCTGCGCCTTGCGGCGGGCGTCTACGCCGTGCCGCCGGGACTGACCGGCTGGGCACAAGTGAACGGACGCGCCAGTGTGATGGACGACGAAAAGGTCGCCCTGGATAAGGAATACATAGCGAGGCAGTCGTTCTGGTTAGACATGAAAATACTCGCAATGACCGCAGGGCAGGTCATCACGAGCAAAAATGTGGAGTGACGCCCCCCGGCGCTGCGCGCCCCCCCCTCAAAGAGGGGGCTATGGGCGGGATTCCATAGGACAGCAAAATGCTATGACAGAAGCACAAAAAGCCCCCCTCTTTAGAGGGGGGAGCCCCGAAGGGGCGGGGGGTGTTCATTGAAGCCCCAGGTATTCCTCCAGGCACTTGCCGCTTTGCTTCATCTCGGTGGCAGGCCCAACCCCCACATAGCGCCAGTGCCAGGGCTCGTAGGCGACGCCCGTGACGGTCTCCTTGCCCTGCGGGTAACGCAGGATGAAGCCGTAGTCGTGGGCGTGGTTCATCAGCCAGTTGAATTCCGGCGTGCCGTGGAAGCCGGGGTCCGTGCGCCACACGCCCTTGCGGGTGAGGTCTATGGCGAGCCCCGTCTCGTGCTCGCTGCAGCCGGGCGGCTGTATGCTCCGCATGGCCTGCCCGATGGCCTCCGTGCGCGTGTACCCCGCTGAGATCATTTCATTGATTTCCCGGTCGAAGTTCTCCTTCTGCTGCGCGGTGCTCCTATAGGCCGAGAAGGGGATAAGCTCGATGCCATCCTCCAGTGCCGCCTCGTACATCTCCCTGAATCGCGCCGCCGCCCCGGCCTCCATGCGCCGGTTCTCCGGGTAAACCGTCACGCACACCTCGGTCTCCACGGCGTAGTTCGCGGGCAGGGCGAGGCTGCGGTTGACGCAGACGAGGTACTTATCGCCCGAGATTTTCGCCTCCCCCGGATAGAGCCCGTATTCAACGGCGTAGGCGTAGCTGCTGTCCGGCTTTGTGGTGACTGGAGGCGGCGCGGCGGTCACGGTTGTCTGCGCGGCGGGCTGCGTCACCAGGGAGCCGCATTTCGGGCAGAACTTCATGCCCGGGGGGTGCGTGTGACCCTCCCAGTTGGTCTCCCACAGCTCCGCCAGGGTGGAGGCGGCGGTGTTCCCCGGCAGCCTGGCGATGCCACCCGTATAGGCGAAGTACAGCCCCGTGCCGGCAGCCAGGATCAGCACCAGCACGAAGATAGTCCCCGCCCTGCTTCTTCTCTGCATCGCGTTTTCCCCCGCATCGACAATTTACGCTCCTATTTTACGTGGAATTTTTTGATTTGTCAAGCAAAATCAATCGACATAGGGAGGATGATGACCCATGACGGCAAGGCAATCGATCAAGGGCTACGAATCCAGGGTGCGGGAGTACAGCAACTTCGCGGTGCGGGGCGTAAAAAAGGTGTGCAAGGAGTGCGGCCCGCGCCCCCCATGCAGCCCCGAGGAAAAAAAGGCCCAGGAGATGATGCGAAAGGACCTGGAGACCTGCTGCGACGAGGTGCGCATGGAGCCCTTCAAGGCGGCGCCGGCGGCGTTCATGTTCTGGGTGCGCCTGGCGGTGGTGCTGGGCTTCCTCGGCGCGTTGGCCTACAACCTGGGCTACGCCGTCGTCAGCGCGGCGTGCATTCTCACCGCGCTTGTGTTCATGGTGCTGGAGTTCATCATGTACAAGCAGGCCCTGGACGTCTTCCTGCCCAAGAAGGGGTCACAGAACCTCATCGGCGTGCGCAAACCGGCGGGGGAGGTCAAGCGGCGCATCATCCTGAACGGCCACGCCGACAGCGCCAACGAGTGGACCTACACCTACCTCGGCTACAAGCATTTCAAGAAGCCCGTGCTGCTGATGCCCGTGGTGATCGCCTCCGTGGTGGGGATGCTATTTATCTTAGGCGTCAGCGCCGCAGCTGTGATTGCAGGGCAGGGCTGGGTGGGCTTCAATGGGCTGGGCACGCGCAGCGGCGCGTTTGCCGTGCTGGGCTGGGTGGCCGCCGCGCTGTGCCTCCCCATGGTGTTCGCCTGGTTCTTCGAGCAGAAAAAGCGCCCGGTGATGGGCGCCAACGACAACCTCTCCGGCTGCTTCACCGCCATGGCCGTGGCCAAGCTCATGGGCGACCTGGACCTGCGCCTGGAGAACACCGAGCTCATGGTGGTGTGCGGCGGCTGCGAGGAGATCGGCCTGCGGGGCGTGAAGGCCTTCTGCAAGGCACACAGGGGCGAGTTCGACGACGTAGAAACGGCGTTCATCGCCCTGGACACCATGGCGGACATGGAGTGGATCAAGGTGATGTGCCGCGACCTGAACGGCACCGTGAAGCACGACAGCGCCGTGTGCGCCCTGGTCAAAGAGGGGGCGAAAACCGCCGGGCACGACATCAAATACGGCAGCGTATTCTTCGGCTCCAGCGACGCCTCGGCCGCCACCCAGGCGGGCCTGCGCGCCTGCCTGCTCTCCGCCATGGACGAGGCCCCGGCGGACTACTACCACACCCGCCTGGATACCGTGGAGCGCCTGCAGCCCAAAACCGTGGAGGCCTGCCTGGACATCCTCATGGAGACCGTATACCAGTTCGACCGCACCGGCCTCGCCCCCTTCGATGGGGTTGAGGTGAAGGTGGGGGGGTAGAGGCGGCCCTCGTGCGATTCGATGGCGGCTGTATTTTATATAAGCAATTAATACATTATTCTCAGGAGGTTCCCTATGAAACTCAAGTCCTTGCTCGCCCTTGCCCTGGCCTGCGTCCTGGCTCTCGGCCTGTTCGCCTGCGCACCCGATGTGCTGGAGGAACAGGAGCAGGCGGCCCAGATCACCCTGGCCGTCGCGCAGAGCGACCCCCTGGCGTACCTCAACGCGCTGATCACCCTGGCCGCGCAGGCCGATACCTTCCACATGGAGATCCCCTACGGCATGGACGACATCCAGGCCGGCAACGAAACCCTCCAGGCCGCCCGTGACGTGGTCAAGGGCTACGTCACCTCGTTCATCAATAAGTCGGCCGGCTATGAAAAAGAGAAATTCGAGGGCGATTTCGCCGCCAGCTTCCCGGCGCTGATGTATACCTTCACGCAGGAGGACTTCCCGGAGGGCCTGACGATCAGCGACGTGCTGGAGCTGCGCGTGGCCGGCCGCCTGGAGACCCTGGAGGTGGACATCGCCGAGAACCGCAACACCGCCATGAAGGGCAAGAGCGACGCCGAAAAGCGCAAATACGTTCTGGAGCAGATGGGCGAAAACGCGGTGCGGGACGCCTCCAGGCTGTTCCAGATCGAGGGCGTGCTGTCCCTGGAGGCCATCGATAAGCTGTTCCCCGAGGCCGATAAGGCGGCCATCCTGGCGGAGCTGGCCAAGGCGGAGGACTACGCCGTCATAGGCGGCTATGCCGTGGCGCCCACGGCGCTGACCCTCTTCGCCACGGTGAACAAGAACTTCGTGGACGCCGACAGGCTCGAAGAGCTCCAGGTGGTTGACCCCGCGCAGTCCCTCGACCGCATCCGCGAGATCGCCTTCACCCAAAAGGCCGGCCTCACGGCCGACGCCAAGGGCGTGGGCGCCTTCGCCGGCGCGGGCGACTTCACCATCGCCCTGACGCTCACCAAAACGCTGCGCTACAAGGACTTCGACTGGAAGGCGGCGGGGTAAAAGACGTGTCCGAAGGCAAGCTGCGGGGGGACGCTCTTTCCCCCCGCGTAAAAGCTGCGGTTCCGAGAGATGACTACGCCCTGCTGCTCACCTTCAACAACGGGGAGCGGCGCATGTTCAACGCGAAGCCGCTGCTGGCGCTCCCGGCCTTCCGTCCGCTGAAAAATCCCGATTTTTTCCGCCTGGTGCAGGTGTCCTATGGTTCCGTGGCGTGGCCGCGCGACATTGACTATTGCCCGGACACACTCTACGCGGAAAGCGTGCCTATTGACGCAGGAGGTTCCCATGCGTGACGCGATCATAGCGCAGATCCTGGAGAAAAAAATCATCGCCATCGTGCGCGGGCTGCCGGAGGCGCAGGCCGTGCCGCTGGCGGGCGCGCTGCTGGCCGGTGGCATAGAGCTCATCGAAGTGACCTTCAACCAGGCCGCCCCCGACAGCTTTCAATGTACAGCCGGGGCCATCGCGGCGATCAAAGCTGCCTGCGGGGACAAAATGCGCGTGGGCGCGGGCACGGTGATGACCCCCGCGCAGCTGCGCCTGGCCCATGACGCCGGGGCGGGGTTTGTCATCTCGCCGAACGTGGACGAGGCGGTCATAAAAGAAACCCGCGCGCTGGGGCTGGTCTCCCTGCCCGGCTGCATGACCCCCTCCGAATGCGCCGCAGCCCACAGCTACGGAGCTGATTTTATAAAAATATTCCCCGCGGGCGTGCTGGGGCCGGGGTATTTCACCGCGCTGCGCGCGCCGCTCAGTCATTTAAAATTCCTGGCCGTGGGCGGGGTGGACTGCGCGAACATCCCGGATTTCCTGCGGGCCGGGGCGCTGGGCTTCGGCATAGGCGGCAGCCTGGTGAACAAGGACTGGATCGCCGCCGGGCGCTTCGACCTGATCACAGCGGCGGCGCGGGAATACGTGCGCGCGGCCAATTTTGCTTGACAGCTCACCCCAAGCATGTTATAATAAAATCAGGCGCACGCCGGCTTTTTCTGGCCGCCGCGCGCCATTTTTTGATTTCCTTGGAAGAGAAAATGAAGAAGCGTTTCCTGCTCATCGCGGCGGCGGTTGTTATGATAGTCGCTGCTCTTTATGGCATTTTACTGTTCTTTCAGAATGCCCCCTATGCGCCAAAGACCTCAACCGACTTCGCCATGGGAAGTGTTCTGACGCAGACGTACTGGACAAATTGGGTATCGGGAAATGTTCGCAAAGCAATTGAAGAGCTTGAGGAAGAACTGCTCAGTGCGACCGAAGCGCCCGCTCTGGCTCTGGAAATCATGGAGGCCAGCAATGGCGCATTCAACCCCTATCTCGGCGCGCTGGTGAAGCTGTGGGATGTCGATGGGCAGAAATATGTGCCTACACAGGAAGAAATCGAGCAAGCCCTGGAGGCAAAAGAGCTTGACCTCGGCGCTTACGGCAAAGGCGCGGCCTGCGATGTAGCGCTGCGCATAACAAGCTACAACCGGGGGTATCCCCCTGTGCAGGGCGCGGTAGTGAACTTTGGCGGGAATATATTCACATACAAGCAAAAAACCTGGTGGCAGCCCTTCAAAATCGCCCTGCGCGACCCCCTTGGCGGGCCGAACGACACCATGGGGGTGTTCACCCTGCGGGGGACGCACTTCATCAGCACCAGCGGCTCGTATGAAAAATATTTTGAGCGCGACGGCGTAAAATATCACCATATCTTCGACCCGGAGACGGGGTATCCGGCCTGCCGCGACCCCGGCCTGGTGAGCGTGACGGTGATCACCGGCGCGGAGGGATACGAAGCGGGGGGCCTCTCCACAGGCGGCGCGATTGGCGACATGGTCTCCACGGCGTGCTTCGTGCAGGGCTACGAGGCGTCGCTGGAGCTGCTTGCGCAATACAGCTGCGACGCGCTGTTTGTCTACGAGAATGGCGATGTGCGCCCTGTGGGGCGCGTGATGGAGTATTATGAAGCGCGGTGACATCCTGATTGCCCTGGCCCTGCTGGCCCTGGCGGGCCTGGCGCTGCTGCTGCGGCCAAGCGGCGCGGGCGGGGTGTATGTCAACGGCGAGGCCGTGAGCGGGAGCGTGACGATCAACGAAGTCGTCATCGAGGTCGATGGCAGCAGGGCAAGGGTGACTGATTCCCCGTGCAGGGATAAACTCTGCGTACACGCGGGCTGGCTCGATCGCCCCGGCGACGTGGCCGTGTGCCTGCCGCAGCGGGTGATCGTGGAGATACGCGGCACGGCAAGAAGGCAGGTGGACGGCGTTGCGGGATAAGAAAACCTGTAGGGGCGGCATTCATGCCGCCCGCCGCCCTCTCACGCCCGCCCAGAAAGCCGCTCACTGGGGCATATTGTCCGCCCTGGCGCTGGCGCTCAGTTGGGCGGAGAGCTTCCTGGCCCCGTTCCTGAACCTCCCCATGGGTGTGAAGCCCGGGCTTTCCAACATCGCGGTGATGATGGCCTGCGCCGCGCTGGGCCTGCCCGCCGGCCTGGCCGTGGCGGCGGCGAAGGCGGTCTTCGCGGGCCTCACGCGCGGCCTGACGGCCATGCTCCTGAGCGCCTCGGGCGGCATCGTGAGCGCGCTGTTGGTGGGCTTGCTCCTAAAATTCAGCATTCAGCATTCAGCATTCAGCATTACAGAGACCGGCGTCGGGATGCTTGGCGGGGCGGCGCACAACATGGCGCAGCTGGCCGTGGCCGCGCTGCTCATGGGCACGCCGGGGGTGTTCTGGGCCGCGCCCTGGCTGCTGATTTGCGGGGCCATTGCCGGTGCCGTTACGGGCACGGCGGTGCGGCTGATACGGAGGCATGTGAGACAATGACAGAGAACGAATACGACGCCAAATATAAGAAGCCGATTCGCAATTTTGCGCTGTTGAAGATTGAGCGGGAGCAAAAGAAGTTTTTGCTTCGCAAGGAGACATGGCTGGTCGTTGCGGGCATCGCCGTGATTGTACTTGTGCTTTTGCTCGCTGCAAGTGTGTATGGATTGAGCGCAGCATGGGGCGCCGTTGGTTTGGTGGTGCAAATTATCTATGGTTTGTCATTGGCCGCCGGAATAATGCTGATATGTATACATGGGAGAAGCATCCATAGGCGACGTTGGAGTTACGTTTTTTCTCTCGTGCTCTGTGCGGCGTTGTCAATCGCCATGTTTATGTATGTTTCCCTGCCCGCGGTTCGCGACATCGGCGCAAAACCCGTCACGGGGACCTTCCGCGTTGTGGATTTCACATATCGCCGCCGCAGTCTCTCCAGCGACATGACCGCCGTTGAAATCAACACGGGCCGGATTGAAAAATTCCCTGTTTCAGAATTTTCCCGCGATGGGAAACGCCTGCGCGAAGAGCTGAAAATTGCCGAACCCGTCGTCGTTATCACCTACTACCCGCACAGCAAGGTGCGCACGCATTTGGAGTATTGAATCCATGAAGAAAAAAAGCTCGCGCCTGTTCCGGAAATACTTTGTGGCCTTTATGGCCATCCTGCTGGGGAGCTTCGCTTTCCTCGGCACGGCCATGCTCGCGCTTTCGGGGCAGTTCTGGATCAAGGACAGGCTCGCGCCGCTCGAGGCGGGCGCGAAGCAGGCGGCGGCGGCGATCACGGGCCTCTACGTGCCGGGCTACGAGGGCGACCGGCTGGAGGCCCTCGTCGGCGTGCTGGCGGCCCGCGAGGCCGCGCTGGATGCCGAGGCGCTCCTGTTCGACGCCCGGGGCCGCGTGGCGGCCTGCGCGGAGATGACGCCGGAGGGCGCGCTCTGCGAGCGGCACAGCGCCATGCGCGCGCCGCCCAATATCTATAGCGTGGCCCTGTTCGGCCCCCTCGCCCTGGCCGGCGCCTTTGACGGCCTGTTTGACCGCCGGATGCTCGTCGCGGCGGAGCCCTTCTTCATCGGGGGCGGGGCGGCGGGCTTCGTGCTGGTGGCCCAGCCCTTCTTCTCCGACCATCTGATCCTGTACCTCGGCGGGATCTTCCGGCTGTTCCTGCTCTCCGGCGCGGCTGCGCTGGCGCTGGCCTTCCTGGTGGTGTATTTCATCAGTTATCGTTTGGTCCGTCCCCTGGGCGATATGGCGCGCGCCACCCGGCAGTACGCCTTGGGGAATTTCGGCTACCGCGTGCAGGCCAAGGGTGATAACGAGCTGTGCCAGCTGGCCGACGCCTTCAACTCCATGGCCATCGGCCTGGCCACCCTGGAGGGCTCGCGCCGCAGCTTCGTGGCGAACGTCTCCCACGAGCTGAAGACCCCCATGACCACCATAGGCGGCTTCATCGACGGGATGCTCGACGGCACCATCCCCGCCGCGCAGCATAAAAAATACCTGGCGCTGGTGAGCGAGGAGGTCAAGCGGCTCTCGCGCCTGGTGACAAGTATGCTGAACCTATCAAAAATCGAAGACGGCGAGCTCCAGCTCAACGTAAAACCCTTCGACGTCAACGAGCTGCTGTTCACCACCATCCTGCGCTTCGAGCAGATCATCGGCCGCAAGCAGCTGGAGCTGCTGGGCCTGGACGCTCTGGAGCCCGTCGTGCTGCCGGGGGACAGGGACATGCTCACCCAGGTGTTCTACAATTTAATAGATAACGCTGTGAAGTTCACCCCGCCCGGCGGCCGCCTGGAATTTTCCGCTGTCGCAGACAAAGAGAATTACACCTTCACCCTGCGCAACACGGGCGCGGGCATCCCCTCGGAGGAGCTCTCCCGCATCTTTGAGCGCTTCTATAAAACCGATAAATCCCGCAGCTTCGACGTGAAGGGCGCAGGCCTGGGGCTGTACCTGGCGAAAACCATCGTGACGATGCACGGCGGCGCGATCTCCGCCGACAGCGACGGGGAAAGTTTCGCGCAGTTCAGGGTGGAGCTGCCGGTGGGGTAGCAGAGCCTGTAGGGGCGGCATTTTTGCCGCCCGGGCTAACCGCCTACGTAAAATTCGGGTGGCAAGAATGCCACCCCTACAGCCCGGAGGAGAACATTAGAATGAATCGAGTTGAAATCCGCCAAATCCTAGAAAACCCACAGGACTTCCTGCAAGAGGACATCACCCTGTGCGGCTGGCTGCGCACCCTGCGGGATTCCAAGGCCGTCGCATTCGCGCAGGTGAACGACGGCAGCGCGTTCGCGTCGCTGCAGGTTGTCCTCACGGACGAGCTGCCCAATTTTTCTGAGATACGCAAGCTCGGCGTGGGCACGGCGCTGCAAATCCGCGGGCGGCTGGTGCTCACGCCGGAGGCCGGGCAGCCATTTGAACTGCAAGCCAGTGAAATTATAATTGAGGGCGCGTGCGACCCGGCTTATCCCCTGCAGAAAAAGCGCCACAGCCTGGAGTTCCTGCGCACGATAGGCCACCTGCGTCCCCGCACCAACACGATAGGCGCGGCCCTGCGGGTGCGTTCGGCGGCGGCCCACGCGATACACTGCTTCTTTCAGGATAGGGGCTTCATCTGCGCCCACACACCGATTATAACCACGGCGGATGCCGAGGGGGCCGGGGAGATGTTTCGGGTTACGGCCCTGGATTTGGAGGACATCCCACGCGCGGAGGACGGCGGCGTTGACTTCAAGCAGGATTTCTTTCAAAAGCCCGCGCACCTCACCGTCTCGGGCCAGCTGCAGGGCGAGGCCATGGCCATGGCCTTCGGGAAGATTTACACCTTCGGGCCCACGTTCCGCGCTGAAAATTCCAACACGCAGCGCCATGCGGCGGAGTTCTGGATGGTGGAGCCGGAAATCGCCTTCGCCGACCTGGACGAGGACATGGCCCTGGCCGAGGATATGATGAAGTCCGTGATAGCCGAAGTTTTACAAAAATGCCCCGACGAGCTGGCCTTCTTCAATCAATTTGTCGACCCCGGCCTGCTGGCGCGCCTGGAGGCCGTGATCAACTCAGATTTCGTCCATGTGACCTACACAAAAGCTATCGAGTTCTTGCAGCTACACAAAGAGCAATTCGCCTATGCCCCCATCTGGGGCTGCGATTTGCAAACCGAGCACGAGCGTTGCCTGACCGAGAAAATTTTTAACGCGCCGGTATTCGTCACGGACTACCCCAAAGAAATCAAGGCGTTTTACATGCGCATGAATGACGATCAAAAAACCGTAGCGGCCATGGACCTGCTCGTTCCGGGCGTAGGGGAGATCATCGGCGGCAGCCAGCGCGAGGAGCGCTATGACCTGCTGGAGCAGCGCATCAAAGAGATAGGCGCTTCGCCCGAGCAGTACGGCTGGTATCTTGACCTGCGCCGCTTTGGCGGCTGCAAGCACTGCGGCTTTGGCCTTGGCTTCGAGCGCCTGGTGATGTACCTCACCGGCATGGCGAATATACGCGACGTGTGCGCGTTCCCGCGCACGGCGGGGAGCGCGGAGCTTTAAAAGCAAAAAACGGAGCGTTGGCTCCGTCAATTGCTGGACTCCTCGATTGCTTGCTGGTCTGTTTCGGTTTCCGGCGGTTCCTCTGTGAACAAACCGGAAATGTCGATCAATTCCATTCCATCAAAAATCACAGTCAAACGTTCCTTTCTAGGCGCAGTGGCTATAAGCAAACATGAACCTTCCTACTAATTATAGTATACCATACCCAAATAAAGAATACAACATAATTTTATACTTTTTTCGGAGTTTTAGGATCCATTTCTGCCTTTTTCTTCTTGTCGCTTTGCAATCTGTCGCGCCACGTGTTAAACAGTTGAATTGCATTGACGAAAAACTTGTCGTATGATGTTTTATTCCGGGACGCAATTGGAAAATACATAAAAATCATCGCATCGAAGAAGCTCTGGTGGAGAGACTGATAAACAACGTCTTCGTCAGCGACATTCTGTTGGAAAGCCATGCTGAAGTATTCGAGTTTGTTCATGAAGAATTTTATTAGCTTTTTCATCTCGGTCTGTGTCCTTGCTGCCATGTACTCGCTGTTTGCCTGCAATTCAGGCGGCCCAAAGTCAATGGCGCGGCCCCACAAAGCAAAACAACATTGTACGGCTTGAACCGAAACACCGCTGAAATTAAAATAAAACCCCTCCAGATTTTTTCGCTCTTCTTCGGTAAAAACTTCTTCAACTTCTTCTGAATTAAACTGGCTTGGCATCGTAGCATTGGGCTTTAGGCGTCGCACTATTGCTTTAATTTCGGGATGCTGTTCGATGATTTCATTGATCAGGGATATATCGGGGATGAGTTCCTCCGCGTAGAATTTTGCCATGTCCAGCGCAATGGAAATGCGTTCAATGTTGTCATCGCGCTCGTTGCGTTTCGTCTCGAGTCTTTTTGTCTTCCAGATCGTAAACACAAGTGCGCCTAAGCTGATAAGTATCGGCACAGCGTTCAGCACTATCTCAAGCCAATCCAAGTTTTTCCACCCCTCTCTCAGTGTATATGATACCATATGCTTCGCTGAGATGCAAGCACTTTTTCACACAGAAACCGATTAATTTTCCTTGCTGCTTAACCTTGTCTTTCGGTGTTATCTGTGGTACAATAATGACAAACCTTCCCCTCGAAAGGAGCCCCCCCATGCCCGCACCCCTTGCCGAGCGCCTGCGCCCGCAAACCCTGGACGATATGGCCGGCCAGCCCCACCTGCTGGGACCTGGCCGCGCCCTGCGGGGCATTATACAGTCCGGCGAGCTGCCAAATTTGATTTTTTACGGGCCCTCCGGCGTGGGAAAGACCACCCTGGCGCGCATCATCGCACGTCAAACAGATCGATATTTCACCAGCCTCAACGGCACAACTGCCGGAACGGCGGACATCAAGCAGGCCATCGCGCAGAGCGCGTCGCTCATGGCCCCGAACGGCGTATTGCTATATCTCGATGAAATTCAATACTTCAACAAAAAGCAGCAGCAGACCCTCCTTGAGTGCATCGAAAGCGGCGCGGTGACGCTCATCGCGTCCACTACAGAGAATCCCTATTTTTACGTCTATAACGCCATTTTGAGCCGCTCTACCGTGTTTGAATTCAAGTCTTTGACGCCCGAGGACGCACTTCCGGCTGTGGAGAGAGCGTTTGCGTTTTTGCGGGACGAAAAAAACGAGAACGTCGCAATCGAGGACGGCGTCGTTGCCCATATCGCCCGGGCCTGCGGCGGGGACGTCAGGAAGGCCATCAACGCGGCGGAGCTGTGCTGGTTATCTGCTCCGATTGGGGAACCGCGAAAAATTTCATTGGCCCTTGCCAAAGAATTGACCCAGCGCAGCGCCATGCGTTACGACAAAGAGGGCGACGAGCACTACGATATTATCTCGGCCTTCCAGAAATCCATGCGCGGCAGCGACCCCGATGCGGCGCTGCACTACCTCGCGCGGCTGCTGGAGGCCGGGGATATGCCAAGCGCCATGCGCCGCCTCATGGTCTGCGCCTGCGAGGACGTGGGCCTGGCCTGGCCGCAGATTATCCCCATCGTGAAGGCCGCCGTGGACGCCGCGCAGATGGTGGGCCTGCCCGAGGCGCAGCTGCCCCTGGCCGACGCCGTGGTGCTGGTGGCCACCGCGCCGAAGTCCAACAGCGCGGCGGAAGGCATCTGGGCCGCCATGGCGGATATACAGGCGGGCAAGAGCGGGCCCGTGCCGAGGCAGCTGCAAAACAAGCACTACGACGGCTCGGATAACAGCAAGCCCGGCCAGAACTATCTCTACGCGCATTCGTACCCCAACCACTGGGTGGCGCAGCAATACCTGCCGGACGCCCTCGCCGGCGCGCAATATTATAAATTTGGGGATAACAAGGCGGAACAGGCCGCCAGGGCCTACTGGGAGAGGATAAAGGGGTAAAGACCAAGTAGGGGACGGCGTCCTCGACGTCCCTGGCCAAAAAGTATTATTGAGGCTCTTAGCTTCAGGGGGAGTGAGCATGTTCGAAAAAAAAGCAAAAATAGAAGAAGAAAACCCCGAGGTGGAGAACACGCCCGCCTACTATAAATATACCGCCGACCTCCTGCGGCCCTTTGAGGCCTCGGACGACGCGCCGCAGCCCGGCGCGTCGCCGGAGGACGGCGGCGGCGCGCCCGCGCCTGCGGCCACACCTATATCCGCGCCTGAGTCAACGCCCGCGCCTGTTATTGTGCCTGTGCTTACGCAAAAGCCCGCGCTCTCGCAGAGCGAACGGGAGTGGCAGCTGAAGCTTGACCGGGAGAGCAGGAGGCGCTCGGGCGCGAAGCTGCAGCTGGTGAAGCCCGCGCCGGGCCCGCTGAAAAAACTGCGGCTGCCGCGGATCAATATTCCTTGGCCGAAGCCAAGGCCGCGGCGGCCCGCGCGGCGGGAGCCGGTCCCCGCCGAGGTTTCGCCCGGACAAGCCTCGCCGGGGCCGTCGGCGCGGCCCGCGCAAAAAGCGGCGCGGCGCTTGGACGGTGCCGCCTGGGCGGAGGCGGCGGCGCAGATCGTCCCCTGCGCCGTGCTTCTGCTGGCGGCCCCCCTCATCAGCGGGGCGGCGGGGTTCTACATACTGGTGCTGCTCACGGCCGTGCCCGCCGTTGCGGCGCTGCTCCTGCTGCGCCCCCTGGGCCGCTGGAGCTGGCCCGCGCGCGCCCTGGCCCCGCTGCTGCCTGTGGAGCTCTGGTTCGCGCTGCGCATTTTCGCCTGGGAGCCCGCGCTCACGCTGGTGCTGTTTGGGATTTTCGCGCTGGTGGGCTCTATGTGCTATCTCTTCCTCCGCGCCAAACTGCCCACAGAAGACAATCGGAAGAAAAACAAGGTTCAGCGGCGCTTTTTGCTGTTCATCGTGCCGCTGCTGGGCGTTTCGCTGCTGGTTCCCGCCCTGCTGGGCCTGCGCCTGGAGCTCTACCGGCCTAGCCCGAACGAAATATCGGCCTTCGAGGAACAGTCCAAGCACAGCGAAGAGGACATGACGCGGCGTATGCTCATCGCCTACGGGGCGCTGCTCCCCGAGGGCTGGGCCAAGCTGAAGGGCCGCGGCGAAAAGCTGGAGGCCCTGCAAAACCTGCTGGACGTGGAGACCGACAGGATGGAGATCCCCCGCTTTGACCTGCGCGACCCCATGGTCTCCGCCTGCGTGGGCGGCGCGGGCCACACCGGCGTGCCCGCGGCGCTGCTCTCCGGGAACGCGAAGGCGGAGGTACGCGTGCGCGCCATGTGCCACCTGGCGTTCCACCTCAAGCAGCTGACGATCGCCGCAGACGTGAACCTGCGCGGGTTCGAGGACCTGGCCAAGAAATACGAGGATCATCGCTATCAGGATTACGTCCTGAAATGGGAGAACCAGCCGGTGGAGGTGGACCATGAGTGACGGCAGTTTCCTCTCCGCCGGGGTGCCGCCGGGGGGCCTGCACAGCCGGGAGGAGATCCGGCTGCTGCTGTGCTGGCTGGCGGCCAATCTCGCGCGGCCCCTCACCGAGGCGCTGGCCGAGCAGGTCTTCGCCGGGGAGGGCTTTACGAACTATTTTGAATATACGGCGGCCCTGCACGCGCTGCTGGAGGCCGGGCAGCTGGTGATGGCGGGCGCGCCCGGCGAAGCCGTTTTGCGCCTGGACGCCAAATACGCCCGCGCCGCCGAGGAGCTGGCCCGCGAGCTTCCCCGCCGGGTGAAGGAAAGGGCGCTGCGCGCCGCCGAGCGCCTGCAGGCGCAGGATCGCCGTGAACTGGAGAACGGCGTCACCATTTACCCGGCGGGCGACGGCGATGCTGCCGGCAGCGTCGGCTGCTACATGACCTTCCGGCAGGGCCGCGGCGCGGACATGCTCATGAGCGTGACGCTCTACGCCCCGGACAGGGAGACCGCCGAGGCGATGCGGGCCAAGTTCCTCGAAAACCCGGGCCGCGTGTATTCGGCGGTGATAGAATCTTTCAATGCGTAGTCTGGAGGAAGCCAGTATGCCAAATCATAGCTTTTTTGCGATGCTTTCACGAATGAAATATATTTCGAGATGGGCCCTCATGCGCAACGCCACCAATGAGAGCCTCAGCGAACACACCCTGGAGACCGCCATCCTGGCCCACGCCCTGGCCACGCTGCACAACGCGCGCTTCCTGGGCGAGGGCGACGCTCCCGTCCCCGCCGAGCGCGCGGCGACCCTCGCCCTGCTCCACGACGTCCCCGAGGTCCTCACCGGCGACCTGCCCACCCCCGTGAAATACCACAGCGAGCATTTACGCGCAGCGTATAAACAGGTGGAGGCCAGCGCCAGCGCATCGCTGCTGCGCTTACTTCCCGACGACCTGCGCGATACCTACACAAGCCTGCTTATCCCAAACAGGGACGAGCTGCACCTGTGGTGCTATGTCAAGGCGGCGGACAAGCTCAGCGCGCTGATCAAGTGCATGGAGGAGCGCAAGGCGGGCAACCGCGAATTTATCCGCGCCGAGGAGAGCCTGGCGAAAATGCTTAGGGATATGCGCATGCCCGAGGTCGACTGCTTCATGGAGGAGTTCCTGTCGGCCTACGAGCAGCCGCTGGACGGGATGATGTGAGGGGGTGGCCCGCAGGCCGGGGTGGTTGTGCGGAGCACCATCGCGGAGCGACGCATCCTCGTGCGATTTTCCCCAACTGTAGGGCGGCACTTTTGCGAACCTTAGTTGCGCAAAAGTAGTTGCCGCCCGTGCAATAAAAACAACAAACAAAAATTTGAAAGGCGGATGAAAAGATGGATTTCATGGGGTTCTTGCTTATCGCGGCAATTGTAGCATTTATCGCTGGCATAATTGCACTTCTAATTTGGGGGAACAAGAAGATTAATCGGACATTCAAGCAGGCGGAAGAGCAGGTGCAAACACAGCTAATAGAGCCGGAGCGAATGCAGCTGGTGCACAACGGCAACGGTACGGCGGTCTACCGGGACGCGCAAACCGGCGTACAGTATTTGATGGTCGCCAAGGGCTGGCACGGCGTGGCAATCACCCCCATGTTCGACCGCGACGGAAAACCGCTGCAAGGCTGAAGAAGGAGAAACACATGAACTGGCAAGAACTCGAAACCCAATGCAAGCAATGCATGGCCTGCGACCTCGGCGCAACCAGAAAAAATCTCGTTTTCGGCGTGGGCAACCCCGAGGCCGAGGTGCTCTTCATCGGCGAGGGCCCCGGCGAACAGGAGGACCTCAGGGGCGAGCCCTTCGTGGGGCGCTCGGGCCAGCTGCTGGATAAGTACCTCGCCGCCATAGACCTGGACAGGCACAAAAATATTTACATAGCCAACATGGTCAAGTGCCGCCCCCCCGGCAACCGCGATCCCAAACCCGAGGAGCAGGACGTCTGCCTGCGCTGGCTGACGCGCCAGGTGAAGCTCATGCGGCCGAAGATCATCGTTTGCCTCGGGCGCATCTCGGCCCAGCGCATCATCGGCAAGGACTTCAAGGTTACCAGGGAGCATGGGAAATTCCATGAGCACAACGGCATCCTTCGCATGGGGACCTACCACCCGGCCATGCTCCTGCGCAACCCCAACCTCAAGCCCGAGGCCCTGGAGGATTTCCTGGCCCTGCGGGACAAAATAAAAGAGGTCTGCGAGCGGACGTATTGACAATGTGACAATAACTAATAAGTGATTGACAACGCGGCTGAGATGGTGTATACTATAGATGAGCGGGGGCAATGCGGTGTACAAGATTTTTCTCTTTCAAAAAAACAACGGCGAAGTGCCGCTGCTGGACTACTTGAATGAATTGTCCCAAGGCGGCGGCAAAGACAATCGGATTAAGCTTAAAAAAATTCTTGAATACGTCCGCGCGCTGCGCCAATATGGAACGGCCTTGGGCGAGCCGTACATCAAGCACCTGGAGGGTGAACTGTGGGAATTGAGGCCGTTGCGAGGCCGCATAGTATTTGTAGCCTGGGTGGACGACAGTTACGTGCTGCTGCACCACTTTATAAAAAAGACGCAGAAAACGCCCGTCAGGGAAATTGAACAAGCCAAGCGTGAACTTGCCGAACTGAAGGAAAGGAGAATGGTGCATGAGCTACAGCATGATCGGCCCTAGGTGGGAGGACGTGGAAAAAACTCTCTTCACCCCCGAGGAAATAGCCGAGAGCGACCTTCGGGTGGCGCTGATCGGTGAACTCATCAGGGCCAGGCAGGAGAAGGGCCTGAGCCAGAAGAAGCTCGAGGAGCTCAGCGGCGTGAAGCAGCCCATCATCGCGCGCATGGAAAAAGGCAGCACCACGCCGAATCTCGGCACGGTGCTCAAGGTGCTGGCCCCCCTGGGGAAAACGTTGTATATCGGCGACCTGCCGCAGGTCTAATAAAAGGAGAAGAAAATGCGAAAACCTGTGCCCATCGAGACATCCGCGCGGCACGTCCACCTGACGCGCGAACACCTGGACATCCTGTTCGGGGCGGGCTACGTGCTCACGCCCATGAAGCCGCTCTCGCAGCCGGGGCAATACGCCTGCGAGGAGCGCGTGGCCGTTGTGGGCCCCAAATCCACCTTCCCGGGGGTCTCCATCCTCGGACCCGTGCGCCCGGCCAGCCAGGTGGAATTCGCCATCACCGACGCGATCAAGCTGGGGGTTTACGCCCCCGTGCGCGAGAGCGGGGACGTGGCCGACAGCGCGGCTTGCAAGCTGGTGGGCCCCGCGGGCGAGGTGGAGCTGGCCGAGGGCGTCATTGTTGCCAAGCGGCACATACACGTCACCCCCGCCGACGCCGACGCCTACGGCCTGGAGGACCAGCAGATTGTGCAGGTGCGCTGCGAGAGCTTCGAGGGCCGCGCGCTGGTGTTTGGCGACGTGGTGGTGCGCGTACACCCGAATTTCTCCCTGGCCATGCACATCGATACGGACGAATCCAACGCGGGCATGGTGCACAGGGGGACGATGGGGGAGATACTGGAGTGAACGCACCGCAAAGAGATGCTATAATAGGCGCAATCCACAGAAAAGGGGAAACGCACCGATGACCGCAACAAAACTATTCGCCTGTATTCTCACGGCGCTGCAGCTGCTGTTCCTGAACGTCTCCTACGGCTCCTGGGGCACACCGGCCGGGCCGGGGACGCCGCCCTCCCCGCCGGGCAACGACATCCGCGGGGACAGCGCGCTCTCGCCCTCGGTGCTCTACGCCGCCGAGATGCAAAATTTGCCGCAGGGGTTCTACAACAGCGCCGAGCGGGAACAGTACACCGTGCGCAACGCCGATATATCCCTCACCCACGAGCTGGCCGCAAGTAAGCTGGCCACCCTGTGCGCCCCCTCCGGCGGGGTGTATCTCGAGGACACTTTTGATGTCTTCTACACCGCCGGGGGCAAGACCTGGTATGCCGCGCAGTCCGCCAAGCAGGGCCGCGTCAACGCAATCCGGCTGGGGACCTACTACCTGGAGGCGCATGTGCGCGATTTGAACTTCCCCGCGGCCTCCGGCGGGGCCTTCTGGGCGGACAAGGCCTACCACGTCTACGGCGACAGGCTCTACCAGGAGCTGATCCTCTACGCCGCCGCGCCCAGTACGGCGCTGCAGAGCTTCGGCCTGGAGGCGAAAATCCCCGCCGGCCGCGTGGCCTCGATGGAGCAGACAGAGGGCTACGCCGCCTTCGACATCAAGGATGTCGGCGTGGTGGGATTTATCATTCCCTCGGACGGCTCCTCCGGCACAGTGACTGTGACGGAAGAGAGCGGCAATTACATCTTCCGGCAGATGGCGAATTACGCCCCCGGCACGGCCATAAGAGGCAATGACGAGAGCGGCGACGGCCTCTACAACGTGCGCTTCGGCAACCGGATCTACACCGACACGACGCACGATTTCGCGGGTATCGCGGCGGCGGCAGAGGAGGAGCGCAGCCCCCTGACAGAGATCGCCGTGGAGGGCGGCAACGCCAACGCGCGCTTTATCGGCTACGAGGCGCTGCGGGGCTGCTACCTGTTCCAAATGGACGGCACGGGCTTCAACGAGGCCTGGGCGCAGCCCGACATGCGCTTCGAGGCGCCGCTGCGCTTCACCGGCGCGGACGGCAGGGACATCTGCGTGCGCATGAACGGGGCCTCCGGCGGCCTGGAGGCGGCGGCCATCCTGGACGAAAACGGGCAATTGGCCCCCATCCCCGTGCAGGTGTGCAAAAACTTCCAGGGCGACGGCGGAGAGCCCTTCTACAGCGTGAAGGACTGGATGTACGGCGACAGCTTCTTCCCGCTGCGCCTGGCGAAGGACGAACCCCTGCGCCTGACATTGCTCAACCTCTACCAGAACTGGGGACGGCATCCGCTCAAGCAGCTGTCCTCCATCGAGTTCTTTATTTCGTATTATCACCTGTCCACCGGGGTGACGGAATCCAACTGCATCGCGCCCTACTTCGTCTTCGGGCGCGACGGCTGGATCCTGCCCGATTTCCGGGGCTGCTCCGGCACGATGTGGGCCGAGCAGCCGCAGTTCAACTCCGTGGGCAGGCTCTACGGCCCGGCGTACCAGCGCTCCCCGCGCAAGAAGCTTTTGAGCGAATACCTGGCCACGCGCATCGACAGCGCGGGCCTGAGCTACGCCGACGTCACCACCTTCTATCGCAGCGACTGCGGGAGCTACGACTACAGCCTGCGGCACGTGGAGTTCCCCCAGGCGGACGAGAACCGCACCTACTACACCCTCGACCTCACCTTCAACCGCGACATGACCTTCAAGAACGCCCGGCGGGACTTTCTGCTGTTCTCCTTCGACGGCCGGGACGTGCGCTTCGGCAAGGCGGGCTGGCTGGACGAGAACAACCAACCGCAGGTGAAGAGCCTCTCGCTGCCGCTGCTGCCAATCCTGGCCCGCCCCGAATATATCTCCCTGGGGGACGACTGCCCCTATTTCGGCTACTTCGACATGCGGCGGCCCGACAACGTGGACATCCACATGGGCATGAACCTCGCGCTGATCGTGAAGGACAGCGAAATCACCCTGGGCGGCGCGCCCTATGAGGGCGGCTTCGCCTTCAAGAACAGCGCCGACGGCAGGACCAACACCGGCGCGCTGGTTCTGGACGCCAAGTGCCTGCAATTCAAGGCGGGCGACCGCGTCCGCGTGGACTTCATCCTGCTGCCCTGGGGCACCGGCCTCGAGCCGACCGACGCCAATGTCCTGGCCGTGCGGGAGGACAGCGCCCTGCACCCCCTGGCGATCGAAAGCGGGCCCGGCAGCCTGATGATGGCGGCGGGCCGCGTGATCCCGGACGCCTATTTGCCTATTATCGAGTGCGAGGACGGGCGGGGGGGCTTCCTGCTCTCGGGCGGCGGCGGGCGCAGCGCCGTGCGGGTCAACGGTTTTACGCAGAGCGAATGCCCCAAAATCGAACGCAGTGTGGAGTTTCTTTGGGAGCCGGTGGAGCTGGCCAGCGACGCCCACGGCGACGACGGCTATACGGTGTTCTACAACCCGGAAACGGGGCTGTACGACTTCGCCTTCGTGCTGGAGACGGACGGCGGCGCGCGGGAGTACAGGGTGGGGGATTGGCGCTAGTCCCGCACACCATAAAAAGAAACAGGCCGGGTGTCGCAAAACACCCGGCCTGCCCGTTCAGAAAGTAATTGCCCTCCCCCGATGGCGTACCCAGTCCGAACGGACAACTACAGTATACCAGAAAATGGTGCGATTCAAGAAAAATTTTTTTGATTTACTATTTTATCGCCGCACCACGATGCCGCGCGCCTCCAGGTAGTCCTTCACCTGGCCGACGGTGACGATGCCGAAGTGGAACAGCGTGGCCGCCAGCACGGCGTCCGCCTTGCCCTCCACGATGGCCTCGTAAAAGTGCTCGAGCGCGCCCGCCCCGCTGGAGGCGATCACCGGCACGGGCACGGCCTCGCTCACCGCGCGGGTGAGCGCCAGGTCGTAGCCCGTCTCCTGCCCGTCGCGGTCCACGCTGTTGAGCAAAATCTCCCCCGCGCCGCGCCGCGCGGCCTCCACGGCCCAGGCCACGGCGTCTATGCCCGTGGGCAGCCTGCCGCCGTTGATGACCAGCTCCCAGCGCCCCGCGGGGCCGTCCGGCCCGTCCGGGAGGGCTTTGGCGTCGATGGCCAGCGCCACGCGCTCGCTGCCGAAGCGCAGCGCCGCCTCGTCGAGCAGCGCCGGGCGGCGCACGGCGGCGGAATTCACGCACACCTTGCTCGCGCCGGCATTCAGCAGGGTTTCGAAGTCCTCCGCGCTGCGCACGCCGCCGCTCACCGTGAGGGGGATGTGGACAGCGCCCAGCACCCGCTCTACCACGTCCAGGGTGGTGCCGCGCCCCTCGTGGGTGGCGTTGATGTCCAATAGGCACAGCTCGTCGGCCCCGGCCTTCTCGTAGGCCCGGGCGCATTCCACGGGGTCGCCCGCGTCGCGCAGATTCATGAAGCTGATGCCCGTCACCACGCGCCCGTCCTTGATGTCCAGCGCGGGAATGACCCGTTTTGCTTGTGGCATAAATATTTCTCCAATCTCAAGGCTGAATGCAGCGTAGCTATCTCACCACGCCCGCAAGGAAACACCATAGCTATGGTTAAAATGCAAATTATTGCGGTGCAAGCAATTGCTCAATGATGGCTTCGAATCGTATTCGGAGAATGGTCGAGTTTCTTTGAAAAAAACCAGCAAGGTCATAGCCAACAACATCCGAAAAGAAGCGATATGTACTGTTATCACCGTTGAGAATACCAAGCATCATGTGAAGCCTTTGATCGCGGTATCGATGAAATACAGCATAATTCACTTGGGTAGAAACAATCACAATGACTGGCAAAAGAGAGTCGTCGGATCTTGCGCGCATACCAAAACGGAGGTCGGCATTTTGTCTTTTCGAGTCGGCGCTTTTGTACCCTTGCCTAATCTCAAATACCGCCCCATTTAAGGCATTAATATTGGATTGTGCGTAGTTCATGCTATGTGCTGTAGCAATCAGCCAGCTGTAAAACCTTTCTCTTTTTTCGCTCTCTTTGATGTCATTCGTCTTGATGCAAGCGTCCAGCGTGTGAGTCGCTAAAGTCCCATTTCCTTTGTCGTATGTATAAGACCAAGCAGCTTGTGTGTTGTCTAGTTCATATTCATCTTGTATAATCCGACGTAGCAGACGCTCACATCCAATCCCAAGCTGTCTGTATATGGATGTCATTGCGCCCGCGGCTTTGTGAGCGGCATACATGAGGTCGGAATCAAGACCAACCCAATGATACAGAGGGTCATTCCCATACATTTCTCGGAACTGCTCAATGCTAATTCCTCTTGGGTCACTGCGCCCGAATGCAGGTTGGTGATTTGCGCATTCAACCAAAGGTTTTAGCAGTAATTCCAAATACAATGCATCTTGCTTCTCAACCATAGGCCGCCTCCTTGAAAAAGCTGATTTGCTCACAGTTATAAGCTGTACTCATATTGTCTAAGATTTTTTCCCCATGTTCCAACAGTTCGATGTAGTCTGATATAGTCGACGCTATGGCATGGCCAAGAATGGGCGGCACGGCGTTACCGATTTGCGTCATATTACTCATTGCGGCAAATGGAAAGACAAATTCATCAGGGAATGATTGAAGGCGGGCGCATTCTCTTACAGTAAGCCTTCTATCAAGCGCATAGTGGAATTGAATCCGCGCTTTTGCGTTTGCTCTTATACAATATGCCAACATCCCTCGCTTATTTGTATGGTCGCCTTGCCCGCCGCCCGAAGTAGCTTTTGTCGCTATAAAATATTGGCTTTGGTTTGGAACAGATTCGTCAGATATTGTTTCAAGATCACCAATTGCGTGTTCGATAGGCAGGTAGCCAGATAAATATTTCGGTTTCGGAGCGTCCGGCGGGAACCCTAAATCCATTCTTACAGCGACAATTATCAACCTTCTTCTGCTCTGGGATAGACCGAAAAGCGGAGCAAATAAATCCCACACAACAACATGATAACCAGCAGCCTTAATATCCTCCAAAATCAGGTTTAGATACTTTCCCCCATGTAATGTTGCAAGATGCGGGACATTTTCGCCTATGACAATATCCGGCTTATGTGTTTTCATATAGGCTATCATTGGCAAATACAGTTGTCCTCGCTCGCCTGCGAAACCAACCTTGGGACCTGACGATGAAAAATCTTGACAGGGAAACCCGCCGATCAGGATTCTCGCCTTTGGTAATTTGCAGGGGTCAATGCTTGTCAAGTCCCCGACTTCACCATGCTGAGAAATGTTGAGGTTATACGTTTGGATCGCTTTTTCGTCTATGTCAATAGCTTTGACTATATTGAACGGTAAAGCTTTGTATTCTTTCCCCAAATATCTAAACCCGCCTAAAAAGCCTAAGTCAAAACCTCCACAACCACTATACATGGACATGATGGTAGTACCATTAGGATATTCTTGACCTATCATATTGGGGTGTGCAATATCACGATTCGCGGGGTTGTCTTTTAAACCGCATTCAAATACGGGTTTATTCCTCAGCGCCTTTCGTTTTGGCAATCCAGTTTTCGGTCGCATATACTCCCTCGCTGTTGTTTATTGGGCCGTGTAAATTGTGCGTTGTAAATTGTGCATTGTCCTCACCCCAGCCGGTATCCTCTCTCCACCAGCAGGCGCTGTATCCTGTCGGCCGGGTTGAGCAGCTTGGAGAGCGACATGTCGTGGTTGAGGGTGTCGATGAGGTAGGCGATGTACTTCGACATGCGCACCGAGACGTGCCAGGGGCGCTCGAGCAGATCCGGCGGGGTGTAGATCATGTCGCCGGTGAAAATGAGGTCGAACAGGCCCGCCTTGTAGGCGGCGTCCATGCGCTCGAGCCCCATGGAGAACAGCCCGAAGGAGGCGCACACGAACACCCTGTCGGCCCCGAGTTCCTTGAGCTTCGAGCATACATCGATGATGCTGTCGCCGGAATCGATCATGTCCTCCACCACGATGACGTCCTTGCCCTCCACGTTGCCGCCGAGGAACTCGTGGGCGCTGATGGGGTTGCGCCCATCGCGCACCACGCTGTAGTCGCGCCGCTTGTAGAACATCCCCAGGTCCACCTGGAGCATATGGGAGTAGTAGATGCTGCGCTTCATGCCGCCCTCGTCGGGGGTGATGATCATCAGGTGGTCCTTATCTATGTTGATGTCCTGCACGTTGTTGACGATGGCCTTGATCATCTGGTAGGCGGGCGGCACGCTCTCGAAGCCGCAGTTGGGGATGGCGTTCTGCACGCGGGGGTCGTGGGCGTCGAAGGTAATGATGTTCTTCACCCCCAGGTGTACCAGCTCCTGCAGCGCCACGGCGCAGTCCAGGCTCTCCCGGCCCGAGCGCCAGTGCTGCCTGCCCTCGTAGAGCATGGGCATGATCACGTTCAGGCGCAGTTCCTTGCCCGCCGCCGCGCTGATCACGCGCTTTAGGCTCGCGAAGTGCTCGTCCGGGCTGGTGCGGCGCATCTCGCCGTTCATATTGTAGCGCACGCCCCAGTTGAAGCAGTCGCACAGCAGGAACAGGTCGTAGCCCCGCACGGACTGCGTGATGACGGCCTTGGCCTCGCCGGTGCGGAAGCGGTCGATGCGCGCCTCAATGAGGTAGCTGTCGTTCACGTAGCGGCGCAGGATGTCCCCTTTGGGCCGCGCCTTCACGAATTCCTTGCGCCAGCCCGTGATGTAGGCGTCCACCTGCTGCGCCATGCGCTCGCAGCCCGGCAGCGCGATGATCCCCAGCTGGCCGTGCGGTACTGATTCTTGATAATCCCCCGGGTTCTCCGCCATGAAATCCCCTCCTTAATTTTGGTTAAAGTCAGGTTCGTCAGGGTGTTTTAGTCGGCTGAATATATTATATCACAGCTTTTCCGGTTTGAACAGCCCCAAAGGGGCTTTTGCATAAATATTGTATAGTTTGGGCGCATTGTTGAAAATCAGGCGCTACAGGTTGTGCAATGTGCTGTTTGCGGGGACACCCCGGCGCTTCGCGCCACCCCGCCTGCGTGGACACCCCCCGGCGCTTCGCGCCACCCCCCTCTAAAGAGGGGGCTTTTGCTGCTTCAATCGAAACTTTCGTAGAGAGCACAGAAAGCCCCCCTCTTTAGAGGGGGGACAGCTTCAGCGCTCCACAGGAGCGCTGAAGCAGGGGGGTTCCACGGGCCTATCCCGCCTGAAAGCGCACCGTGAAGTTGTGCGAGCGCAAATTCCCCGTGCCGAAGAAGTAGAGCCGCGCCTCGCCGCCGGTGAGGACCCTGTCGCCTATCTGTATCTGCTCCACGTAGCCGTAGGCGTCCGTGCGCAGGACTTTTATCCACTGGGAGGCGTCGCTGCCCAGGGTGATGGCCTTGCCGGGGTACTTGCCGTTGTAGGCGCTCACGAGGGACTTGATCTGGTCCGTGGTGAGGCTCGCGGTGCTGCGGGCGACGGCCTCGGGGCTGGCCACGCCGCCAGTGAGGTAGGGCAGCGGGGGATTGCCGCCCCAAGCGTACTGCGCGCTGGCGGTGTAGCCCGCGCAGGAGGCGAAGTAGAGCGTCTCGGCCGTCTGTCCGTTGTAGGCGGCGTATTTGCCCAGCACGCTGGCGGCCAGGGCGAGCATCCCCTCGTGGTACTGCTTGCAGAAATTGGAGTTCCAGTCCCCGGAGGCCATGAGCACCTGGTTGGTGTTGGTGGTGCTGAAATTGTTGCGCTTGGCGATGGTGTAGGCGCAGATCATTTGGGCCTTGATGGCCTCATCCGGTACGCCGCCCGCCCCGCAGCGCCCGATCTCCGCGTAGGCCACCCGCGCCAGGTACTCCTTCAGCTCGTAGCTCGGGCCCCCGTGGTTCACCGTGGCCGGGCGGTTCGCGTCGGTTGAGACCGCCACGCCGGGGTAGTAGTGCTGTATGATCTGCTCATAGCTCTTGCCCTGGTTGGCCAGCACGATGGCGCCCTCCTGGCTCATGCCCACGCCGTGCCCGTAGCCCGCCGCCGAGAAGCTGTACGTCCCCCTGGACGCGGGTGAAGGGGCGGTGGTTGTGGTCGAGGTTGTAGTTGTTGTTGTGGTCGAGGTTGTAGTTGTTGTTGTTGTTGTAGTCGAGGTCGAGGTCGAGGTTGTTGTGGAGCCTGCCGTCGATTGCGCCGTAGACGTGGGCAAGGCCGTGGGCTGCACCGGCGGGGACGTTGTTGGGGGCGTCTCAGGCTGCACGATAACGTCCTGGAAGGCCCGCAGCAGGTCCAGCAGCCACTGGATGAAGTCCAGCAGCAGCTGGCCGAAGTCCAGCTCGTAGGACGGATCCAGCGGGTTGACGCTCAGGGGCAGGTCCGTCTCCGCGACGGCCTGCAGGGCCATGGCGGCCACGGCCTGCACAGCCTGCCTGGCCTCGTCCTCCTGCGCTTGCCCTGCCAACAACAGGGAAGAGACAATCACAGGCGGCGTCTCCGCGGCGAGGTTCGCCGCATCGCCGGGATCCGCCGCGTCGGCGTTCAATGCGGCTGCGGCCGCGGTGGTTGTGGTACTCAGCAGCGCGGATTCCAGGCGCAGGGCGTCGCCCGCCTGATACTGCGCGCGGCTGGCCTGCCGCTCCTCCGAGGCGGCGGCCATGCGCCCCGCCAGGAGGAACATCCCGCCCGCCGCGAAGAGCGCCGCCAGCCCCCCCGCGAAGGCCCGCCTGGCGCGCCTTGCCGCGCGCACGCGGCGCGGTTCCATTTGGGGCGCAGGCAGCCTCTTGGTTGGTGACTGCACAGGCCGCAGCTGCGGCCCGGCCAGGGGCACGATGGCGTCCGGCGTGAGGGGCGCTATGGGTTCGTAGGCGCTCAGCCGCGCGAACACGTCGTCCACGCTGCTGCGCGCCGGGGCCCTGTCCGCCCGCGCGCCCGCCGCAGCCCGCAGGTACTGCGTAAGCTGCGCCTCCATGGCCTCCAGCAGGTCCATGCGCAGGGGGAGCACCAGCATGTGCTGTCTGCCGCAGCGCATGGCGAAGCCGTTCCAGCGCAGGTCCGGCGTGGCAAACACAGCCGCCCCGGCAGGGAACAGCGTGTCCTCCGGGTATTTTTTTTGTAACGCCGCGATGCCCTCGTCCGCCTGCGCCGGCAGGCCCAGGGCCTCCAGCAGGCGCTCCTTGAGGCTATAAAACTGCCGGGGCTGCGCCGCCACGATAATCAGGTCGCACTGCTTGATGCGCGCCGCCAGGGCCTCCAGCAGCTGGGGAAGCACCCCCACCGCCACGGCCGCCGGCTGCGCCATGCCGGGGATGGCCCGCGCCGCCGCGCCCCTGAGCCATTCGCACTCGTGCAGGAATGGCCCGTCCTCCAGAATAAATAAACCCGCTCGCTTCATTATTTTACACTTCCTTTTGTTTTTTTACGTCCTTGTTTTGTTGTTCTTGTTTAAGGCCCAAAAGGCTATAGGGGCCTTTTTACGTCCTGTTTGGGTCAAAGGGGTTCTTGGGTTTTCGGCCGACCGAAGGTCTGCCCTACGGGGATACGGCCCGAGGCCGGGATTTTTCCCGTAGTCTTGTTGGATATTCCACGGCCTTTGGCCGCATCCCCGTAGGGCAGAGCTTCGGTCGGCCGTGAACCCACCTGTCAATTGTCAGCTCCTACGACGGATACCATCTTTCCGCGTCCGCGTAGGGGTTGGTCTGCTTTAGCTTGTCGTAGAGCGCCTGGGGATGGCGCGGGCTGGGGTTGGCCTTCACGTTGGGGACGGATGTGCTCTCGCCCTCGCGCACCAGGCGGCCGATGACGTAGAGGAACTCGTAGTCGAAGTCGTAGATACAGGTCTGCAGCGAGATGAGCTGGTCGCCGTACCGCACGTCCACGCCGGTATCCACGTAGCTGCGCTGCTTGATCTGCCGCACGTAGCCGTCGAAGCTCGCCTGGCTGCCGAACTCGGGCGTGTTGACGGCGAAAACGTAGCCGTTGTCGTCCGGCCCCCTGCTTTTGTCGTCCTCCGACCTGCCGTTGATGGCCAGCACCGAGACGATCTTGTAGCGGTTCACGGTGCCGTCGGGCAGCTCCAGGGTGATGAGTGGGCTGTTCTTCACTGTGCCGGCGTTCTTGTAGCGCGTCAGGTACGTGAAGATGGTGCCGTTGCTCATGTGGTGGCCGTAGATAATGATGTTCGTGGGGTTCTTCATGTCCACGCGGCAGTCCACGAAGGGGTTGCCGTACTTCGAGGGCCTGCGGTAGAAGTCCCGCTTGAGGTAGTAGCTGTTGTCCGCCGTCTGCACGATGGGCAGGCTGATGTCCGCGCCGGGGGCCCGCAGCCAGCCCTTGTAGTCGCGGTTCCTTTCCAGAAGCTCGGGGTGTGTCAGAGGCCGCGTTACAATGATGGATGTCGTCGTGGGCGGGATGGCCGGGGAGCCGTCGTCCGGCTTCGTGGCCTCGGTGTAGGGCTCGGATATCTCGGTGCCCTGGTTGTAGAGATCCTCAAGCTCCCCGAAGAGCCGCTTCGAGTTCCACGGGTCGATCACCACCACCCAGGAGAGCACCAGCAAGCACACGAACATCACCAGCAGGCAGCTGTCGAAGATCACCTTGCGGCGCTTGATCCGTGCGCTGTCGCCCTTCAGGGGGATCATGTTCTTCTCGAAGAAGTTCTTTTTGCGCCGCTTGGGCGGCATATTCACCACGGCCTCCAGGGCCTCCAGCGCGTCGTCCGATTCGGGCCTGCGGTTGTTGTCCATCGTTCAGTTCCCCTTTCGCTTGTGTACTTATTTCCTTTTATCAGGCAGAGCGGTCAGCCTCTCACGCGGAACTACTCCGGCGCTGCTTGCCTCCCTCCGGTCGTGTCGGCTACGCCGAACCCCTCCACGGAGGGGAATGATTTTCTTTTCGCCAGCCACCAGCCTGCGCGCCTTGCTTCTCAGGGCGGGGGCAGTATCAGCGCCTATTATACACTATTCTCCCGCGCGATGCAATGGAATTGCTGTGAATTTTCTGCGGAACCGCCCAAAATTGGGGCGTTTTGGGAAAAGCTGTGAGCGCTTTCTTTTACAAAAGTAAATCTCTTGCCAGCGCCAAGGCAATTTTTGCCGCGATCGCCCGGTTGTAGCCCCGGTCGCAGCGCCCGGTTTCCAGCTTTTCCCCTATGATGCGCGCGCCGTCCGTGGCGCCGAAGTAGATCAGGCCGGCGGGCTTGTCCGTGCCTTCCGCAGAGGGCCCGGCGATGCCCGTCACCGCGACCGCGACGTCCGCGCCGGAGCGCTTCCTTGCGCCCACGGCCATCTGCCGGGCGCATTCGGCGCTCACCGCGCCAAAGCGAGACAGCACGGAGGGCTTCACCCCAAGCATAGCCGTTTTCGCTTCATTGCTGTAGGTGACGAAAGAGCACAGGAAGGCCTTCGACGCGCCGGGGAGGTCCGTGAGCCGGGCCGCGACGCCCCCGCCGGTGCAGCTCTCCGCCAGGGCGAGGGTCTTCCCCTGCGCCGTGAGCAGGTCCAAAACGACCTCTCCCAGCTCTTTGTCGACGGAGTAGACCGAAATTCCTAACATTTTTTTTAATTTTTTTATCACGGGGTCGCAGAGGGCCTCGGCGGCCTCCCTGTCGGCCCCGTGGGCGCTCACCCGCAGGTAGGCCTCGCCCTCCTTGGCGTAGGGCGCTACAGTGGGATTCTCCATGTCCAGCAGTTCCCCCGCGAGCTCCGCCATGCGGCTCTCGCCCAGGCGAACGGTTCTCACGTAGTGCGAGACGATCACGCCGCTGCCGTAGGGCCGCAGCAGGGGCAGCAGGCTCTGTTCCAGCATGGGCAGCAGCTCGCGCGGCGGCCCGGGCAGCAGCGCGACGGCCTTCCCTTCCCCTGTTTGAATGAAGCACCCCGGCGCCGTGCCGTTGTCGTTGTAGAGCACGGTGCAGCCCTCGGGCACGAGGGCCTGCTTCATGTTGCTCTTCGAGCAGGGGTAGCCCCTGCGCCTGAAAAACGCCTCGATGCGCTCCTTCTGCGCCGCGTCCTCCGCCAGGGGCAATCCCAGCGCCTCGGCCACGACTTCTTTCGTCAGGTCGTCCGCCGTGGGCCCGAGGCCCCCTGTCAGAATGACGATGTCGCTGCGCCCCAGGGCCAGCAGGAAGTCCTCTTTTAAGCGCCCGGGGTTGTCCCCCACGGTCATGGCCCGCCGCACCGAGATTCCCAGCGCAGCCAATTTTTCGCAGAGGATCTGCGCGTCCCGGTTGAGGATCTCCCCCAGCAGCAGCTCCGTGCCCACGTTGATGATTTCGCACAGTTTCATGGAGTATACCTCTCTTGATTGGAGACGCACTGCCGTGCGTCTCTTATAAAGAATCATTGGAATCGAAAGCTCCAATGCCCGATCTGCCAAGGGTCTCCCCTTGGGAGGACGCGAAGCGGGGGTGGTGCGGAGCACAGCCCCGCCGCAGCGGCGCGTCCTCGTGCGGCTCTCCCCAACCTCATTCCCCATCCACCCCATAATACCGCGCCCCCGCCACGGCTTCTTCAATGAGCCTGTCCATCTCCAGCGCGGCCTCGGCCTTTTCCAGCATCCCGGGCCGGGGCTTCGTCCTCGGGTGGCGCGGGGTGAACACCGTGCAGCAGTCTTCAAAAGGCAGGATGGAGGTCTCGAACGTGCCTATCCTGCGCGCCAGCGTGACGACCTCGTCTTTGTCCGTGCCAATCAGGGGGCGGAAGACCGGCATATGCGCGACTGCGTCCGTACAGGCCAGGGCCTGGAGGGTCTGGCTGGCCACCTGGCCCAGGCTCTCCCCGGTGATGAGCGCGCCGCAGCTCTCCCTGCGTGCGATTTGCTCCGCGCAGCGCATCATGGCCCGGCGCATGATGAGGGTGAACAGGTCCTCGGGGCATTTCTCTTTGATCTCTTCCTGTATCTTCGTGAAGGGCACCACGAACAGGCGTATCCGCCCCGCCCAGCCCGCGACGATGGAGAGCAGCTTGTGGACTTTATCTTCGGCGCGGGCACTGGTATACGGCGGCGAGGCGAAGTGCACCGCCGTCAGGCGCAGGCCGCGCCGGGCCATCTGCCAGGCGGCCACGGGGCTGTCGATCCCGCCGGAGACCAGCGCCACGGCGTCCCCGGCGGTGCCCACGGGCAGGCCGCCCGCGCCCTTTTGCTGGTCGGCGTGGAGGAAGGCGTGCTGGTCGCGTACCTCGATATAGAGCGTAACCTCCGGCTCCCGCACGTCGACTTTCAGGTGGGGGAAGGCCTCCAGCAGCGCCCCGCCGGCTTCGGCGCAAATTTCCGGCGAATTGAGGGGGAATCTCTTGTCTGATCTTTTGGCCTCGCACTTGAACGTACCGGCAAACGCGAGGGTGTCCCGGAAGTACACCGGGGCGGCGGCCAGTATCTCCTCCATGGTTTTGCCCACCCGGGCTGAACGGCTCCAGCCGGAGATGCCGAACACCCGCGAGGCGCGCGCCGCGGCCTCGTCCATGTCGGTATTCTCATTTTGCGGTACGGCCTGGAGGGCGGACTGGTTCATACTGAAGCTCCAGTCACCCAGGGGGTTCAAAGCCCGCCGCAAATTCCTGATCAATTGATCCTCGAACGCGCGGCGGTTGAGCCCCTTGAGCGCCAGCTCCCCCATTTTGATCAGCAGGACTTCGGTCATGGACCCTCTGTTGTTAAATCATACTATTCTCGCTCTAAAAGAACCCACTGCAACGCCTCTTCCTCCGAAAGCGGTCAGCCGCTCGCGCGGAACCCCCTCGGTGCTTCGCACCGGCCCCCCAAGCGGGGGCATTCTGACGAGGAGGCAAGATTCATTCTAAAATGAGAGCAAAAATGCCCGATCTGCCAAGGGTCTCCCCTTGGGGGGACGCGAAGCGGGGGAAGTGCGGAGCACCTTCCGCGGAGCGGCTGACTGCTTTCGGCGGAGCGCCGTCCCTATTTCCTCGCCAACGAAACCCGCGCCTCGCCCAGCGCGAACAGGAATGCGTCGATCTCCTCCCAGGTGGTGAAGCGCGACAGGCTGATGCGCAGCGCCCCGGCTATGTCCTGCTCGGCTAGGCCCATGGCGTGCAGCACGCGGCTCTTTTTCCCCTTGGCGCAGGCCGAGCCCGCCGAGACGTACACCCCGCGCTCCGAGAGGAAGTTGACCATGGTTTCGCTCTGCAGGCCGGGCAGGGAGATGTTCGTGAGGTACGGCAGCGCGTCGGGCGGGGAGTTGAGCTTCACGCCCTCCGTGGCGGAAAGGCACTGCACCAGGCGGTCCCGCAGGCCGGTGACATAGGCCAGGGACTGCTGCAAATCCGGGATGGCCCGCGCGGCGGCGGCGAAGCCCGCGATGGCGGGAACTGCTTCCGTCCCCGGGCGTAATTTCTGCTCCTGGGAGCCGCCGTACAGGATGGGGCTGATGCGCACGCCCCGGCGCACGAACAGGGCCCCCGCGCCCTTGGGCCCGTGGATTTTGTGGGAGCTCACGGTGAGCAGGTCCACGCCCAGGCGCTGGGGGTTCACCGGCAGCTTGCCGAAGGCCTGCACGGCGTCGCAGTGGATGAGGGCGGGCGCGTTGGTTTGGCGCAGAGCGCGGCGCACCGCGTCGATGGGCTGCACCGTGCCGACTTCATTGTTCACAGCCATCAGGCTGACCAATATCGTGTCTTTCGTGATCAGGCGCTGCAGTTCTTGCTCGGAGACGCGGCCCTGGGCGTCCACGCCGAGGTAAACCACGTCGAAGCCGCGGTTTTGCAGCTCGGCGGCGCTTTCGGCGATGCTGGAGTGCTCCACGGCGGAGGTAACGATGCGCCTGCCGCGGCGGCCCAGCGAGGCGGCCGCGCCGAACAGGGCCAGGTTGTTGCCTTCCGTCCCCCCGCTGGTGAAGACGACCTCGGCCGGGCTGCAGTGCAGCCCGGCGGCCACGTCCGCGCGGCAGCGGGCCAGCAGGCGCTCGGCCTCGAGCCCCAAACGGTGCAGGGAGGAGGGGTTGCCCCAAAAGCGCCCGATGGCCTCCTGCATGGCCCCGGCGGCCTCGGGGCACAGGGGCGTGGTCGCGCTGTTATCCAGGTAGGCCTCCATCACGCAAGCACCCCCCGGGCCCGGTGAACTATATGATAATACATGTTTGTATTCTCTCCCATTTTGATGGAAAATCAAATGCCAAAAGCAGGCAGCCTGCTTCCGTTCCAGTATATGCGCGGACAGGGATCGGGACACAGGGGCAGGGGTTGGGGGACGGCGTCCATCCCCCAACCCCTGCCCCCGTTTTCACAGCGCCTAATCCTCCAGCCCCAGCAGCCAGTCCACCTTCACCTCCAGCGCCAGGGAGAGGTACTTCAGCTCCGCGTCGGTGACAAGGCGGTATTGCCCCTCCAGCTTCGAGAGCCCGGAAGCGTTGAGGTCCACGCCGCTGATCTGCAGCCGCGTGAGCAGGTCCTTTTGCTTCATATGCAGTTCGCGTCGGCGCTGCTCCACCCTGGCGCCCACGATATTGCGGTCCCCGGGGGCCTGCTGCCGCGTCCTCATCCCCTATCCCCCCATTCACGCGCGACGTATTGCGACCCTTCACAACCCTGTCTGCTTAGTATAGCAAATTCTTCTCCGCTTTGCAAGGGGTAAACAGAGAAATTTACATAAAACTGTAAATTTTTTTAGCAAACGGCTGAGGGTTGCGCGGGCGCCCCCCGGCGCTTCGCGCATCCTCCCTCGCAGGCGAGCCATAATGATTTGGGCACGTCTCACCAGGTGTACGCTGTGCTCGCCGCCTTTCAGAAACTTAGTCAACTCGGGCCTTTTGAGGGCAATAGGGCATTTCCGCGCGGGTTCGCGCTGTTGTGCGGGCCGGGAATTTCCGGGGTTTTTGGGCTCGTCATTTTATACAAAGAAGAAGCGCGCAGCGGGCTGCGCAGCGGCAGTCACAGCGCACCCGTGCGCACATTTTTGATGAAATACACCCGCTCGGCCACGGGCTCCTCCACGCCGGGCATGTCGGGGGTCTCGGGGTAGATGTCGTAGTGGGGCGTGTGCCGCCTGGATTTCGTTCGTATGACAAGACGTTCGACGTCATTGACTTTATGCACCAGCCGGGAGAGGCCGAAGGAAAAGTCGTTGTCATTGAACAGGATTGCATATGTGTTGTCGGCGCAGTCGATACGGAACTCCAGGCGATGCCACATGGGCTGGGCGGGGATCATGAAGGCGTCCTCGGTGTTTGCGCCGTATTTCACGCGAAGCCAGCCGCCGCCGAAGCTGACCCAGCAGGCGGGGGTTCCCCTGCCGTCTGCGGCCTCAATCTCGAGGCAGTCCCCGTACTGCCCGGCGGCCATGAGGTCAAGCGAAATTGAGATTTGTTTGGCTCTAGGGAAGATACGCATGGCCCGGGCGTAGTCGCAGGGGTCCCTGTCGGCGATGCGCATACAGGGGTCGGTGCCGTACATCGTGTAGGGCATGACATTCGCCCATTTCGTGCTGTAGACGTTCCAGTCCGGGATGTAACCGCCGGGGCAGGAGGCGAACGTATCACTGATGTGCTCCACGACCTCCAGGCGCACGGGCACGGGAACTCGCGTGACGAAAATATCCTCTTTGTTCATGCTGTGGGTGAGCCAGAACGCGCCTTTCGGATACTGCGCGTGGCCCTCGCAGATGCCTCGAATATATTGCGGCCCGAAGTCTTTATAGATGCCCTCGTAGCGCCGTGGGGGCACCTCGCCGCAGACACAGGCCATGCCGCCGAACTGTACGCCATCATCGGAAGTCACGGCCACCAGGGGATAGCGGTGCTCGCTGGAGAGGCTGTTGACATAGGCGATGGCGTAGCGGCCATCCTGCGTCTTCTGTCCCCAGGATTTCGCGCCCGAAGTCGCGAAGCTGGGCTCGTAGTTGATGCTGAAGCTTTTGCCGCCGTCCTCGCTGCGGCCCACGCGGCCCTGCTTCCACAGCCCCATTACAGTTTTTTCATCAACATGGTACCAGCAGAAGCTCGACGCGCTTTCAAACGGCGAATTGGCCGCGATGCCCTGGCGCTTGCCCACCTTGGGCATCTCCACGCCGATCTGCTCGTCGCGCCAGCCGTGCTCCTCGCGCCACTGCTGGGTGACAAGGTGGTCGGCCAGCAGCTCCTCGCAGGCGGCGACAAAGCTTGCATCCCCGCTGCGCTTGTAATACGGGAAGGGCAGCTTTTCCTCCGTCCAGCCGGAGTAATCCAAAAATCGAATGAAGTGAATGGGCCCCATCGCGCCGTCCTCGAAGACCTCGCGCACCGCGCGGCCCATGCCGAAGCTCTGCCAAGGGCAGATGTCGTGGTGCGGCGCGTGGCCGTAAAACCCGCTGACCAGCAAGCGATCGTCACTTGTGTGAAAAAAGCCCATGCGCTGGTGCATGAAGGCGCACTTGTCCTCCGGCACTTGAATAACAGTGCCGTCATGGCACTCGTAACGGCCCGCCGGGATTGTAATCTCCGGGAAGCAGACCTGGGGCTGCGCCCAGTCCATGCCGTCCGCAGATTTCACAAGCAGGGAGCAGCCGGGGCCTACATGCTCGTCCACGGGGACGGACAAATACTCCAGATAGAAGTGATCTCTCCAGTAGGTGAGCATGGGGCCGTGGTTGTAGGTGTAGCCGAGATCCTCTGCCCATTCGGGGTGCTTTCTGTTGGCGCGCAGCACCTGGTAGTTCGACGCACCCACGGCGTGGGGCAGCGCGCCGTCGTGGCGGAGGAGGTCGGCGAAGGCGTCGCCGGTGTAGTGGGGGGTGAGTTTTTCAGGCATGGGGCCTCCTTTAAATTTGGTGTGCCGGGGAAATCAGATGACCCCCAGCGGGATCAGCACCGCCAGCAGCAGCGCGTTGAGCCCCGCCAGGCCGCCGATGAAGAGCTTCTGCGTCTTGGGCTTGGCGTCGGGGATGAGATAGGCCGCCAGGAAGAAGGGGATGTAGACCGCGATGGTGACGGGAATCGCGCCCCACCAGGGGTACACCCAGATGAACGCGGGCGTCCCGGCCAGGAAGATCTCCACCGCGCCGAATAAAATGGCGTTGCCCAGGGCGAAGGCAATCCTGTTGTTGATCCCCAGAATTTTGGCTTTCGGGTCCTCGGGCAGGAGCATGTGGATGCCCAGGCCCGCCACGGAGAACATCATCGAGAGCTCCCAGCTCACGCCCACCAGCAGGATGAAGCTGGTGCTCTCCGGCGAGACCGTCCACAGGGCGTAGCCCGCGGCGGACTGGATGACGGCGTTCATGATCTCGTAGAACCAGTGGACCATGTACAGCGACAAGCCCGCCGCGATGGCCTTGTAGTTCTTGTTTTTGATGGCCGTGGCGTAGATGTACACCACGAAGGCCAGCAGGGCGATGAAGGTCCAGTGAAAGTTGGCGGTGCTGCGCACGGCGGCGTTGGCGAGGTCTGCCATGGGTTTGAGGGCTTCGGTTCCGAACAGCATGAAAAGCATCTCCTTTGTGTGATTATAGCAGGGGGCGGCGTCCCCGACGCCCCGGCAAAGCTTGTGTCATATCAACGGCGCGCCGCAGCGCGAGCAGAACCTGCCCGCGTTTGCCCGCGCGCCGCACCTGCCGCAGAAGTTTGACCGCGGCGATGGGGCGATGGACGGCGGCGGCGGGGCAGGCACGGATGGCGGCCTGGGCGCGGGCGGCGGGGGCGGGGGCGGGGGAATCGTCGATGCGCCTGCGGCCATATCGGGCATGGGCGTGTTGACAAGAGGCCCGTCCATGAAGGCGCCGTCCAAAATGGATACATCGCCGGGCAGCCTGAACATATCCTTGGCCTTCTTCGGGCTCTGCGGCGCGCCGCAGTGGGGGCAGACGCTCTCCCCGGCGGTGTACCAGTGGCAGGTGTCGCAGAACATGGGGGCCTCCTCACCACTTATTATGATACTTCTCCACGAAGCCCATGCGGTCAACGAGGTCGATGGCCGTGCCGTCGTCGAGGATCGCGCGGCCCGTGAATTTGCCGAACACCTGGTGGCCGCTCATGCAGATCACGCCGAAGTCGTTGATATTCGCGTTGTCGTAGACCGGCGCGAAGTCCATCTCCAGGCGGCCGTCGCTGGAGGTGAATTTCCAGGGGGCGAGGAAGTCGTCCTTGCCGTCCTTTTGCGGCAGATGGAACGTCACTTCGTCGAGTTTATGTGCCTTGCCGTTGTGGAAGAGCATGTTCTCGCTGGCGGCGGTGGTGTCGCCGAAGCCGTAGCCGAGGTTCCAGCCGAAGGAGGAGCCGTCGGGCAGGGCGGTGTTCAGGCTGGACCACAGCCAGGTGTTGTCGTAGGTCCACACGCCGCGGCCCCAGTCGAGCGTCGCAAACGTATCCGAAGGGTCGAAAGCCTGCCAGACCTCGCCGCCCAAAGTCACGCTGCCGCCCACGCGCATACAATTGATCTTCTGGTTGTAGTAGAAATGCCCCGGCTTGCCCAGGGGCGTGGCGATGACCGTGGTCTCCTTGGGCAGGTCGGTGAGGGTGAGGTCGATGCGCAATTCCTGCTTCGTGGGGCCGAAATTTTGCACGATGCCCCGCAGCACGCGCTTGCTGCCTCCATGATAAAAGCCCAAATTGAGATCGCCGAAGCGGCGCTCCACGTGGCCCGTCTCGGAGGTGCTCGGCAGGTTCCAGCGCCCCAGCGGGAAGGGCGTGATCGCGGTTTTGGTGGTGGTCGTGCCGGCGTGGAAGTCGATCAGGCTCACGAACAGGTTGCCGACCATACCGCTGTCGCTGATGATGATCACCATGCCGACATCCTGGTTGTTGACGACATAGCAGTCCCACTCCTTGATGCGCCAGGCGGGCACGGTGATGTCGCTGCGGTCATACAGCCAGTAGAGCTGCTTGGCATAACCAGGCTCGGCGATGTCGCCGCCGACGAGCAAGCGCCGGTGCGCGGTGATCTCGTGCTGGCGCGCGGATGGGATGTAGGGGGTGGTGGACATGGGTTGGCCTCCTTTAAATCATTCTTCCAGGTATTCGCCGCCCCACACGATCTCTTTATTTTGATAGGACGCGATGTGGGACTGCATATATTGCGCATAGGCGGGGTTCCGAAACATCCTGTGGTAATAATCCTTCATCAGTCTCAAGTCATCCATGTATTTGGGGACATCCATCGCAAAAACGCGCATGAGCAATAGCCTGTCCAGTGACACCACGAAGACGACGCCCTCATCAACCGCGTCCTTTATATAAAAATCATAATCCAGGAGCATGATGCAGCGCCATATCTCGAAAGGCCCAATCACGACGCCCAGGTCTCCCCAGATGTCTTTTCTCTTATCAGGGTATTTTGACGCAAGCGCCTGATAGTCCTCCTCACAAATTACCAGGTCGATATCGGCGCCGGCCTTGCGCATCCCATAGTATTCCATGGCCATGCCGCCGATCAATATCGGTTTTTTTGCAAAACGTAAGCCCGCTTTGTTTATCTGTTTATCCAGTTGTCGTATAACGCCCTGAGCATCCTTTGTCATATCGGAGTTCTCCCCTTTCTTCACCCCAGCACCGCCTGCTTTGCCGGGCTGCCCCGCCCCTCGATGTCCGGCCAGCGGCGCTCGATGGCGGCAAGGGCGATCTCCACGTCCTCGTGGACCTCGCGGGCGTTGTGCGCGCCGAGGGTCACCATGTCGCAGGGCCGGATGGTGTTGTAGACGAAATTCAGCCCCACATAGGGCGTGCAGCGCCCGGCGGCCATGGGCTTGATGGTCATCACGGGCTTTTTGGCGTGGTGGATGAGCTTGGCCACGCTCTCGATCTCCACCTGCATCATGAAGCCCAGGGGGTTGTAGATCTGGATGTAGGTCTCCACGTCGTAGCCGTTCCAGTCGCTGTACTGCACCAGCTCCGGCATGTGGCACGACAGGCCGGGGATCATCCCGGCGGCGCGGATCATCTGCGTGTAGTCGTCCAGGCGCTCGATGGTCCCGTGCAGCTTGCTGACGAGCTGCTCCACGCTGCTGTGGTGCGGGAAGCAGAAGGTGCTCCCCTGTGCCGCGCTCCACTGGAAGTAGTCCTCGCACTCCTCCCGGGCCTCGGGGTCGTCCTCCACGTCCAGGATGGGGGTATCGATGATGATGAGCTTGCGGCCAAGCTTCTCCTGCACGTAATCGAGCGCCGGGGCGATGGCCAGCAGGGGGGCCACCACGGCGTCGATGCCGTAGCTGAGGTAGGCCTCGAACACGGGCAGGAAGTCCTCGGGCTTGGCGAAGGCGGCCTTGATTTGCGCGTCGGCGGCGGGGGAGCGGTGGCTCCAGCCCAGCAGCCAGTTGGTGCCGATGAGCA
>Ga0123353_10000178_pt1 | contig 81051 bp, 75 predicted proteins | sample TergutLab28metaG_3_FD_92763 | JGI IMG/M metagenome (GOLD analysis project Ga0123353, IMG submission 92763) | Labiotermes labralis P3 segment gut microbial communities from Petit-Saut dam, French Guiana - Lab288 P3 | ecosystem: Host-associated > Arthropoda: Insects > Digestive system > Gut ...
CCATAGTAGAAGTTTATACCATACCAAAGCTCTTTTTGGGAGTGTGGTGCGAGGACAAAAGGAATCAAAAACGTAAATATATCGCGGACAGGTTCAACTCCCTCCCATCCATCGCCCACCTTTTTTTGAAGGCTGCTGCCGGCGCCAAAGTTTATTTCTCTGTCGGCATCATTTCTCCATACGACATTTATCCCAGCAACATCAACCGGATAGGTCGGGTATTCCGGTATCAACGCTACTCCGTCGGGGAACATATCTTCATCTCCGTCGTGAAGTACAGGCTCAGGTTCCGTAACAGTTGTGGTAGCGGAGTTAGAAACGACAGGCTTTTCTGATGTCAAAGTATCGTTCGTGGGCGCATGAACACAACCGGCCAGCAGGACAGGCAGGAGGCACAAAGAAAGGGTGATACGTATCAATTTCTTCATGACGCAGAACCTTTGTTTGGCAACGACATCGTTTGTAACACCGCGAAACTTACCTGGTCACAGGATAAATGCCATTGTGATTAAGCACGGCTACGATTATACCCCATCTGTCAAGTGCAAGTGGATTGTCGAATTTCTACAGAAACATTGCGAAGTCTTTGGCCGCCTGTCAATCGGTTTCCGTTTGTCGCGTACGTCTTGCCGTATTCCCAACACATCCCCGAATACTTTATCTATTAACTCCACTCACCGCTTTTCTGTCCCCACACCCGCGCCAGCTCTTTTGCCAGAGGCAGATGTTCGGGGTGCCTGATGTCGGGATCTGTCTCGAAAATCAGATCGGCTTCACGCCGTGCCAGTTCCAGCATAAAAGTGTCCGTTATCCTGGCAATGCGCAAAGATGGCATGCCGGATTGACGGGTTCCGAAGAACTCCCCGGGGCCGCGCAGTTTGAGGTCTTCATCGGCCAGTTTGAATCCGTCCTGAGTTTTTTCGATGATATCAAGTCTCATTTTTCCAATTTCGGAAGGATTATCTGACATAAGCATGCAGTAGCTTTGCGCATCTCCTCGCCCTACACGCCCGCGGAACTGGTGCAACTGCGATAGACCAAACCGATCGGCACTTTCAATCATCATTACGGTGGCGTTGGGAATATCAATCCCTACTTCTACTACCGCCGTTGAAACCAGCACGTCACTCTCACGGCGTTTGAATGCCCCCATCACAGCATCTTTCTCAGACGAAGACATCCGTCCGTGCAGTAGCGACAAGCGCAAATCGGGAAATATATGGGTAGAGAGTCTGTTGAATTCGGTCACAGCTGACTTGGCCTGAACAGCTTCTGATTCCTCCACCAGCGGACAAATGATAAATGCCTGGTATCCTTTGCTCACTTGTTCTCGCATGAACCGATAAGCCGCATCTCTCTGGGGCGGAGGAACCCACTTTGTCTTGATTTGCTGGCGGCCTGATGGCATTTCCTCTATAACCGACAGGTCAAGGTCTCCGTATAAAGTCAACGCGAGGGTTCGCGGTATGGGGGTGGCCGTGGTCACCAGCATGTGCGGATTGAAACCCTTCTGCCGCAGTAATGACCGCTGTTCAACGCCAAAACGGTGCTGTTCGTCTATAACTGCCAGCCCCAGCTTCTGAAAAACCATCCCTTTTTGAATCAATGCGTGCGTCCCTATGGCGATATTAATTTCTCCGGCAGCAAGGCGTTTTTTCAACTCGCGTTTGGTGGTATCTTTTATATCGCCGTTGACAAGGGCAACCGTAAGGATAGGTATCGCGCCTATTTCTGTAAAAGAGGCCGTAAGGCCATTCTGTTCTTTCAGTTTGCCGGCGGCTCCCAACATGCGACAGATGCCAGCAAAGTGCTGTGAGGCTAGTATTTCTGTCGGCGCCATCAGCGCGCCCTGATAACCGTTGGCAGCCGTCTCAAGAAGCGCCATCAGTGTCACCACGGTTTTTCCGCTGCCTACGTCGCCCTGAAGAAGCCTTGACATGGCTGTCGATTTTTTGAGGTCATCCATGATTTCCACTGCGACACGCTGCTGTGCGTTCGTGAGGCTGAACGGCAGTGTGTTCAGAAATTGTTCCAGCAGGTCTTTATCAATCTTGAATGGTATGCCAGGTTGCTCTTTCTGCCAGCTACGCTTCCTGGCGGCCATGCCTATCTGAAGCAGGAATAATTCGTCGAAAGCCAGCCGGTTCCTGGCACTGGTTCCAGATGCTGTGTCCACCGGAAAATGAGCATTACGCACAGCCTCTGGCAAATTCATCATGGAGTTCCTCGCAAGTAGCTGCGCTGGCATGAAATCCGTGAGACTACCTGAATATGCATCGACAATCGCCTTGAACAGTTTGCGCACCTGACGCTGGTAAAGGCCGGATGTCAGCGGATAAAACGGTACCAGCCGGCCGGTATGCACCAATTCATCTTCATCCACCAGTTCCCATTCCGGGGATTCAAAAACCGGGCGTCCGGCGAAAATTCTGACATGCCCGCTTACGCATATGCGCGTGCCACTTTTCATCTGACGCGCAACGTATGGATTGTTGAACCATACGGCTCGCATATTGCCGCTTTCATCGCCCAGCGTGGCTTCTGTTCCCCGCCTGCCACCCAACATTGTCTGCCGCACTTCCCAGACATTGGCAATAATGGTTTGCTCCCCGCCGTCTCTTAATTGTGAAATGGTGCGAAGCTGGCTGTAATCCACATGACGATTGGGAAAGAAATAGAGCATATCCCGCAGGGTGTGGATTCCCAATTTTGCAAAACGCCGCGCCAGTGACTCGGCGATACCCTTGACCACTGTAATTGGGTAATCAAGCGATACAGACGCTGTATCAGCAACATCTGGCGTTCCGACAGTGGAAGAAGTTCTACCTGTCTTCTTAGAGGAATATCCGGTTACCGTTTTCTCAGGTTGCTGCAGCAGCACCAGAATATTTTCCATCCAGGAGCGGCGGTCAGCGGGAGAGGCCGTATTGTAGCTAAATATTGGCGGCATCAGCTTCCGGACGTTTTTTAAAAGCGCTAGCTGGGTAAAGTGTGTGGTGTTCTGACGAAGCCAGTTCTCCAGAAACTTATCCAATCCGCCGAAAACAGCTTTATTGGTGTATTCGAGCTTTTTTTCCTGCTCTAGCACCTGTTTCAATCTGGAGCTGTCCAGCGGCAAAACTATTATCTCCAGTCTCAGGAAGACACGGCTATATTGAGCATAAGCGTATTAGATTGGGTTAAATCGACTGTACCGACGGCTACTGTGTTGACGCTCATCGCTCTGCGGTCATCATGCTTCTATAAAAGATACGGCCAGCACGTTTGGCCCCATGTAAGTGCCGAGAACCGGGCTTACGGTTGAGCGCAGTATCTGTTCATGCGGGAAAAGCGCCCCTAGGCGCATTGCCAGCACATCGGCTTCGTGCGGGGTGGTGGCATACTCAACTGCCAGCGCCTCAATTTTTTTCATGCTGGCTACATAGTTATACAGGTAGTCCGAGGCCAGTTTCATAGTGCGCAGCCTGGTTAACGGCGCCACTTCACCATCTCTGAGCGTGAGCACCGGTTTGACTGACAGCAAAGAACCCAACAATCCTTGTGCCTTGCCTATCCGCCCGCCTTTAGCCAGATATTTCATAGTATCAAAGGCCACAATGATATTGGCGCATTTAAGCCGGTGACGCACCTCTTCGGTTAAACGCCTTAGCGTCATATCTTTCTGTTGTGCCAGCTTGGCCGCTGCCACAACCACCAACCCCAAGCTCATGGCAGCCAATTTGGAATCAATGACCTCAATGCGGCCATTGCCGTTTACCATGTCGATGGCATTCATTGCTGAAGTGTAAGTGCCGCTCAGGCGGCCTGACAGCACAATCGTCAGCACCTCGTCGGAAGTGCCTCCGATGAGTTTTTCATAGGCTTCGGCGAAAACACCCGGAGCCGGCTGTGTAGTGGTGGGCAAAACGTTTTCCCGTACAAGACGGCGGTAAAACTCCTCGGTAGACATGTCAACGCGGTCACGAAAGGTTTCCTGTCCGAACAGAATGGTCAGTGGAATAATGGTTATACCGAGACTTTCGGCTACTTCAACAGGGATATCAGACGTGCTGTCGGTGACGATTTTTACGGCCATGTTATCTCCCGCTGGTTATTCAACTGAGCCTATGTAGTGATAATGCGGCTGTCCGCCTTTGACAATTTCAATCTGAAGATGGGGATATTTGTCGGCAATCTCTTTCTTCGTTTGCTGTGCTTCAACCTCATCCGTATCTTTGCCATAATACAATGTTACAACCTCTGCCTTTTTGGGACCGGCCTTGGCCAGCGTCGCGAACAAAGCATCTTTGGGTTTATCCGATACCGTTACAATGGCACCGTCCAGCAATCCGATAGCCTGCTTCTTTTTGATAGAAAATCCGTTAAAACTGGTCGAACGCACGGCACGGGTGATTTCTATGGTTTTTACCGAAGAAATAGCCTCGGTCATAAGGTGCGTGTTGGTATCAAAATCGGATTCATAATCAAAAGCCAGCAGCGCCGCTACGCCCTGTGGTATTGTGCGGGACGGAACCACGTGTATGTGCTTGTCGGTAAGCAACTGTACTTTTTCCGCCGTCATGATTATATTCTTGTTGTTGGGCAGAATGATAATCTTGTTTGAGCGCAGATTTTTGACCGCCTGCAGCAGGTCTTTTGTGCTGGGATTCATCGTTTGCCCGCCATGAACCACAGCAGTCACTCCCAGACTGGTAAAAACATCGGATATGCCGCTACCAGCGGATACCGACAGTATTTCTATGTCAGCTATAGGCGCGCGCGATTTCTGCAGCTCAAGAAAATCCCGGTACTGTTCGTCCATGTTGCGGATATGGACATTATGCACGGTTCCAAGCGTCGTGGCCAAATGAATTATTTTTCCGGGATCAGTGGTGTGTATGTGTACTCTTACCGTGGTATCATTGCCAACTACAACAAGAGACTGTCCGCGGCTTTTCAGCCTGCTCCTCAGCTTATCAGGATCAAGCTCACTGCCCTTTATCATGAACTCCGTACAGTAGCCAAAAGGAACTTCATCCTCATTAGCACTTTCCGATGCCGGCACGGTTACGGGTGTCAAGGGTATTTTGCTAGACACCATCTGCGGCTTGCGAAATTGCATCAACTCCGCTTCTCCGCGCAGGAACCGCAGTGCGCCATCCAGCAGAGTAAATAGCCCCTGCCCGCCAGCGTCAACAACTCCCGCTTCCTTGAGCGCCGCTAAAAGCATCGGGGTATTGGCCACCGACTCTTCGGCGGCATTGACCGCTACTTCCATTACGGAAATAACATCATCGCCGTTTTCATCAGCCTGTTTCCGTGAAGCAATTGAAACATCTTTTATTACGGTAAGGATTGTCCCCTCAACAGGATTGCTCAGCCCTTTATATGCGGTATCTGCCGCCTGAGCCAGCGCTACCGCCAAATCTTTACCGTTGAATGAATCCTTATTCTTCAGTCCCTGAGCCAGACCGTTCCATATCTGCGACAATATGACACCTGAGTTGCCTCGCGCGCCCATGAGCGCGCCATCTGCCATCGCCTGTGCGACAGCGGATGCAGACGTTTCGTCGATTTTGTAGGCTTCCTCCACAGTAGAGCGCATGGTAAGAAGCATATTGGTGCCGGTGTCTCCATCAGGAACAGGAAAGACATTCAGTGCGTCTATATCGGAGACTCTTTTTTCCAACCAGTTGGTAGCGGCCGCGAACATATCACGGAACTGTATCCCGTCAATTTCATTAGGCTGCTTCATTATCGGTTAACCCTTTCCTTATTCAAGGATTTCTGTGGCTGCTTCGCTTGTCAAGGAGCGGGGCTTTATGCTAACATTCACCTTTGAGACAAGACATTCTACAACAACTGAAGTTAGCAGTCAAAAGAGAGGAACAATTCATGAAGTGTGATATCTGTGGAAAAGCTGGACAGTTCGGACATAACGTCAGCCATTCCAAAAGGCGAACCAACCGCCGCTGGGTAGCCAACATCCAGCAAGCCAGTGTCCAGTACGACGGGGAAGTCGCCAAAATAAGTGTCTGCACCCGCTGTCTGCGCACACAGCGGAAGCGATCCAGCGTGACAGTCTAATCATTGTCGGCAAGTATTTCTCTTGCCTTTTTTAACTGAATAGCAACTTGGCCGGGAGCGGTGCCTCCCGGCACTTTTTTAGATGCGGCAGAGGCGGCAGATGAGATGGTTTTAACATCACTGTCAAACAGCGTGGAAAACAGGCGGTATTCTTCACGAGTCAGTTCGTCCAGGGTTTTACCGGCCTCGACGGCGTAACCCACAAGTTTTCCCGTAATACCATGGGCGTCCCTGAAACTCGCGCCTTTTCGCACCAGATAGTCCGCGACATCGGTCGCAAGTATGTACCCTCGACCCAATGAGCGCTGCATATTCCTAGAGTTGAATTTAAGAGTTCTGACCATACCCGCGAATACATCCAGTGACGCAGACAACGTGTCATGCGCATCAAACAAGGCTTCCTTATCTTCCTGCATATCTCGGTTATATGACAGGGGCAGTCCTTTCATAGTGACCAATACCCCCATCAGGTGTCCCAGTATTCTTCCGGATTTGCCGCGGCCAAGTTCGGCAACGTCGGGGTTTTTCTTCTGCGGCATTATGGAGCTGGGGGTGGCGTAAGCGTCGTCCATCTCTACGAAACCGAATTCAGACGATGACCACAGCACCAATTCTTCAGCCAGCCGCGAAAGATGCATGGCGCAGACACTGGCGCAGGCCAGATATTCTATAACAAAGTCCCTATCTGACACCGCGTCCAAGCTGTTTCCGGTGACTGAGGCAAATCCAAGCTCGCGAGCCACAAACTCGCGGTCCAGATCATAGGACGCCCCCGCCAGCGCTCCGCTACCCAGCGGCATGACATCCGCCCGTTTATATGCGTCATTGAAGCGCGCGTAGTCGCGCTGTAGCATTTCGAAATAGGCCAGCAGATGATGCGCCAGTAGCACTGGTTGAGCCGGCTGCAGATGGGTATAACCGGGCAGCATAACCGTAGCGGCTTCTTCAGCCTGTCCTACAAGGGCGCGCTCAAGATTTCTGATGCCGGATTGGATTTGTCTTATGGCGTCTCGTGTGAAAAGCCTCATATCGAGTGCCACCTGATCATTGCGCGAACGAGCGGTATGCAGTTTCCCCGCCACAGACCCCACGATTTCGAACAGGCGCGCCTCTATGGCCATGTGAATGTCTTCAAGCTCCGGCCTGAAAACGAATGTCCCGTTTTCTATCTCATCTAGAACCACGGATAACCCGCCCGCCAAGGCATCGGCTTCGGCAACGGTAATAATATTCTGTTTTGCCAGCATACGGGCGTGTGCAAGGCTACCTTGAATATCATGCTTGTATAGCCGTTTGTCGAAGGCAAGAGAGGATGTGTATCTAACCACGGCCTCCGTAGCCTCTTTTTGCAGGCGCCCGCGTATATGGCTCATATTACTTTCCTTCTTCCCCATGTTTTTCCGTGACTTTGAAAAGCGGCTGAGACTCGGCCTGTGTTTTTGCCGGCAGACCGAAGAGCCGTATGAAGCCGGGGGCGTCACTCTGGTCAAATTTGTCGCCCTTTTCATATGTCGCCAGACTATGGCTGTACAGAGAGTACGGCGATTTGCGCCCAACTACGGAACATGTGCCTTTGTGCAATTTCAGGCGGACAGTACCGCTCACGAAACGCTGAGTACTGTCAATATAGGCAGACATGTCAAGCCGGTTGGCAGTGAACCACAGTCCGTCATAGATGAGATCGGCAAACTCAGCCGACACCTTCGCCTTGAAACGTGCCTGATCTTTGGACAGCGTGAGATCTTCAAGCGCCTGGTGTGCCGCCAGCAGCAGTACTGCCGCCGGAGCTTCGTAAATCTCCCTGCTTTTGATTCCTACCAGCCGGTTTTCCACATGGTCGATACGTCCAATTCCGTGCTCTCCGGCCAGTTCATTCAGCCGGCATATCATGGCGGCGCCGACGACGGGGTTGCCGTCAAGAGCTACCGGAATACCCTTCTCAAAAGTTATCTCGCAATAAGCGGGGAGTTGAGGCGCGTCCGCCGGGGATTTTGTCCATGAGTATACCTCCGCTGGCGGCTCAACCCACGGGTCCTCCAGCACACCACTTTCTATGCTTCGCCCCCAAAGATTCTCATCAATTGAGTAAGCATGGCCGCTCTGCACAGGGACAGGTATGCCATGTTTTTTCGCATATTGGATGGCCTCTTCACGGGTCATGCCCCACTCACGCGCCGGGGCGATTATTTTGAGCGATGGTGCCAGCGTGTTTATCGCTATTTCGAAACGCACCTGGTCGTTTCCCTTACCAGTGCATCCATGCGCAATGGTGCCGGCACCTTCTGCAATGGCCACTTCTATGAGTTTCAGGGCAATCAACGGGCGCGCCAGAGAGGTGGCCAGTGGATAAGCGCCCTCATAAATCGCTCCGGCCTTGAGCATCGGGAAAATATAATCATCGACGAAGTCGTTCCTGGCGTCGATTACCGTAGCTTTTACCGCCCCTACCTTCAGGGCTTTTTCGCAAATAGCGCCGAAGTCTTTTTCATTGCCGACATCTACGGTAACGGCAATAACATCCATGTCATACTTCTCTTTGATCCATCTGACGGCGACCGAAGTATCCAGCCCGCCTGAGTACGCCAATACCACTTTGTCCGACATCGCATTCTTCCTTCCAGTTCTAACTATATATCCTTCAGCGCCGCTTTTAACGCTTTGCGGAGAATATCCAATCCGGTGTTAATCTGCTGGAGCGTTACATTTAGCGGAGGAATCAGGCGCAGCAGATTCGGCTTGATACTGTTGACCAGCAAGCCCTTTTCCAGGCATGATTGTGCTATCTGGCGGGATATATCCGCGTCAAACTCAATCGCCAGCAGCAGCCCTCTACCTCTCACATCTCTGATAAAAGCAAAATCATTCTGAAGCGCTTTAAGCCCGCCGAGTAAATTTTTGCCCATTTCCGCCGCATGTGCCGCAAGATTGTTTTCTGTAATGAATTTCAGCGTGGCGTAACCGGCAGCGCAGGCCAGCGGGTTGCCTCCGAAAGTGGTGCCGTGTTCTCCTTTAGCAAAGACGGAAGCTTTATCTGTGGCCATGAAAACCCCGATAGGCACGCCTCCGGCCAGTCCTTTTGCCAGTACCAGTATGTCAGGGACAATTCCATCCTGCTCATAAGCAAACAGGCTGCCGCAGCGTCCGAGTCCCGTTTGCACTTCATCCAGAATCAGCAGTAGGTTATTTTGGTCACACCACTGCCGCACTTTTTTCAGGTACCCCTTATCCGGTATGTTGACGCCGCCTTCACCTTGCACCGGCTCCAGCAATACGGCGCATGTCTTATTCGAGGTCGCATTCCGAATAGCCTTGATGTCGTTGTAATCGACATTCACAAATCCTACAGGCAGAGGTTCGTATGGATATTGAAATTTAGGCTGCCCCGTGGCCGCGGTCATTGCCAGTGTCCGTCCGTGAAAGGAGTTCTTGGCCGTTATGACCTCGTAGGCGCCGTTAAGGTTGATGTGCCCCCAGCGCCGCGCCAGTTTTACAGCGCCTTCAACGACCTCAGCGCCGCTGTTGGCGAAAAACACTTTACTCATTCCACTGTGCGCTATCAACAGCTCTGCCAGTTCAATTTGGGGTCTTGTATAATAATTGTTCGATGTGTGGAGAAGGGTTCGGGACTGTTTCTTCAACGCATCGACAACCGCCGGATGACAGTGTCCCAGGCTGTTTACGGCAATTCCTGAGACGAAATCAAGGTAACGCCGTCCGGCATCATCCCATACATAAGCGCCGCGGCCTTTAACCAGTGTCACTGGCATGCGAGCAAATACCGGCATGTATAGTTGTTTTTCAAGTTCAGGCACATTCATAAAGTTACTCCACGGGAGATATGGTGGTTCCGCCGCTTTCCGTTTCCACAGCGGTATAGGCGGCGGCTGGATTCCGTCCGTCCACAATGCGGCAGACTACGCCGCTTTCGGCGGCACGGGCACATGCCTTGAGTTTGGGAATCATGCCGCCGTAAGCCACGCCCGAATCTAGCAGCCCGGCAAGAGATTGCATCGACACATTGCCAAGAAGTTTCTCTGACGAGTCCCTGATTCCCTCCACATCCGTAAGGAAAATCAGCTTTTCCGCCTTCATCGCCGCCGCGATCTCCCCAGCCACGGTGTCTCCGTTGATATTTAACAGCAACGGGTCATCAGACTTTTGAATGCCGGAGTTCAGGCTTACGGGTGATATTACCGGAACAAACCCTCCATCCAGAAGCGACTCAATCACACCAGGATTTACTTTGACAACATCGCCCAGCCAGCCCAGTTTGGGGTCGCGTATTTTGCCTTCGATCAACCCGCCGTCCGCGCCGCTGATGCCGACCGCTTTCACTCCGGATGCAATCAAAGCTGCGGTGGTTTCCTTATTGGCTAAACCTGCCAGCACCGCCGTAACCACTGAAAGCGCCCGTGAATCGGTAATGCGCTCTCCCTGATAAAACTCAGCCCTTAACCCCAAGTCTGCCATCCATTGAGTAACCATTTTGGCCCCACCATGAACCAGCACTAGCCGGTACCCCGCGCGGGACAGCCGCAACACATCCCTCACTGCCGAGTCTTTACTGTCGATTATAGACCCGCCAAGTTTGATGACAATCAGTTTCTGCGTTTGTTGTGGCATATCGTTCCGTCAGGTGGTATAGTCGGCATTGATAGAGACATATTCCGCTGAAAGATCGCAGCCCCATGCTATCGCCGCGAAAGAACCCAGATTAAGATCCAGTTCTATTTTAACTTCACTACCACCAAGTACCCGCACCAGTTCATCATTATCTGCAGGCACGGGCTGCCCATTTGAAAGCACCAGTGCGCCGCCAATGGCAAGAGACAATTTTTCCAGCACAAAAGCGGCTCCGCTACGCCCGGCTGCGGCCACGATGCGTCCCCAGTTCGGGTCGCAGCCATGCACCGCCGTTTTCACTAGCGGCGAAGTGGTTATGACGCGCGCAACCTGCCTGGCGTCTTCAGCGCTGGCTGCCCCTTTGACGGTAACCTCCATGAGCTTTGTGGCTCCCTCGCCGTCGCGCGCGACGGCTTTGGCCAGATAAATGCATAGCGCGTCAAGGGCTTGCTGGAAACACGCAGCCTCTTCAGAGCCAGCGGTTATCGTCTCACCGCCGGCAAGTCCGTTGGCCAGCAAAATCACACTGTCACTCGGAGAAGTATCGCCGTCTACCGAAATCATGTTGAATGATTTATTTACCGCTTCCCGCAGCGCATGCTGAAGAAATCCGGTTTCAACAACCGCATCGGTGGTAATAAAAGACAGCATTGTGGCCATATCGGGATGTATCATGCCGGAACCCTTGGCGACACCGCCGATGGTATACCCGCCGCAGACAACCGCGCATTGTTTGGGTATGGTATCAGTGGTCATTATCGCTTTCGCCATCAGATCGCCACCATTGGAGGAAAACTTTATGGAAGCGATAGCTGTCTTAAGCGCCTCCAGTGGCAGCCGTTTGCCGATGACGCCGGTACTGGCAATCAGCATCTCGAAAGCATCGATCCCCAGTCTGTCTGCGGCGGCGGTCAGCATGTTCTGCGCGTCAGGTTCTCCATATTCTCCGGTTCCGGCGTTGGCACAGCCGCTGTTTACCACAATTCCGCGAATGGAGGACGACGGCACGCGGGATTGACATAATACTACAGCTGCGGCTTTGAATCCACTGGTGGTGAACACACCGACCGCGTGGCATGGGACAGCGCTTGCCAGCAATGCCGTGTCAAGATTAAAACGGGCATGCTTGTTTATGCCGGCGTAAGCGGCGCCAGCCGTGAAGCCGGACGGAGAAGTTACGGTTCCGTTTTCGATAAAAGTAAAATCGGTATGCATAGGTCGTAACAATATAGCATAGCGGCTTGGCAGCCAACAAACGCTTGAAGACAATAAAGGCGCGGGGAGACGAATGCAGTCCTGACGTTATCCGCGGTTTTAAGCCTATGTCTTGCTGGGCTGACGGCGGCGGCGCTTCCAGCCCAACATGACCAGCAGTTCGCCGACCGCAGCGTCGCTGGTCTCGTCTGCAAGCGGCATGTCGGGATGTATGGTGTACTTGTTGCGACGCCCGACTTTGGTTTTGGTGATATAGCCCGCTTCTTCCAGGTCAAGAATGAGTTTGTGGGCGGTTCTTTCGGTGACGCCCACAGTATCACCAATCTCCCGTGCCGTGCTGCGGGGATATTTGGCAACTGTAGCCAGCACCAACCCGTGGGTCGTAATGAAAGACCAGTCAGACATAATTTTCGGTTGTAAAAGACGAATGTTATTTCCGGTATCGTCTTTCTACCCTGTGCGACTAGTTTCGCACAATTAAGTCAGTCGCGTCAAGTACAGGGCTTTCGATATGCTACCCTTCGCTGATGGCGACACTGTTTATTACCGGTGGCGTTTGTGGCCGGCTCATCTCGCCGCCGGCATAGGTAACAGGCACGGAGGCAATTTTCATCACCACATCCATGCCATCCACCACTTTGCCAAACTGGGTGTAGTTGGGCTGACTATCCAGAAAACGCGCATCGGGGCCGGTGCAGATAAAGAACTGACTGCCGTTTGTGTCGGGGCCGGCGTTGGCCATGGCCAATATTCCAACATCATAAGGATGTTTGACAGGCAACTCGTCGGCAAAACGGTAGCCCGGTCCGCCGCGGCCTGTGCCTTCGGGGTCGCCGCCCTGGATCATGAAAGTTTTGATGATACGGTGAAAAACGACGCCGTCGTAGAATTTTTGTTTTGCCAGGAACACAAAATTATTTGCCGTCAGGGGCGATTCCGAGGCAAACAGCTCAACCTTGAAACTCCCCAAGCTGGTGTCAAAAGTCGCGGTATATGTTTTGGCGCTGTCGATAATCATGGCTGGAGGGGTGTTCCAGTTTTTGGCGTTACCGGTATCCTGATTATTAATCGTCATCACTGCTCCTGTATGTTAGATTTCTTCAATGGTGATCGAATTGATAACGGGAGGGTCTATCGGGCGGCTATGTTCTCCGCTGGCACTAGCGCCAACCTCTACCCCAGCTATCTGCATCACCACATCCATGCCTTCCACTACCCTGCCGAACTGGGTGTAAACAGGGTTGCGGTTGAGTGCCGTACCGGTACAGATGAAGAACTGGCTGCCTGCAGAATTTGGTTCGTTCTTGTTGGCCATGGCAATAATCCCGGGGTCGTAAGGATGTTTAATCGGCAGTTCGTCGGGTATGGTGTACCCGGGGCCACCGATGCCGATGCCGGTGGGATCTCCACTCTGAATCATGAAAGTCTCCATGATTCGGTGAAAAATGACGCCGTCGTAGAATTTCTGTTTTGCCAGGAACACAAAGTTATTTACTGTTTGAGGCGATTCGGAGGCAAACAGCTCAACTTTGAAACTCCCCAGGCTGGTGTCAAAAATCGCATAGTAGGTTCGTGATTGATCAATCTGCATTTCAGGAGGCGCCGTCCACTGCAAGGTGGAATCGGAGGTCTTTGATGTACAGCCGGCCATAGGCGCGACTAACACTGACACGGTCAGCAGGGCAAGGCATAACTTGTAAATTCGCTGTTTCATATCTAAACAATAACCTGTTATGCGTTTTCCGTCAATGCCCATCAGTATCGTCTTCGTATGCTGGTGTTTGTCCGCGCATTATAATAAAATAGACCAGTTATGAAGGACTCCGTCACTCCCATTCGGGCACAGTATCTCAATATTAAAAAGCAGCATCCCGATGCCATCGTGCTTTTCAGGCTCGGTGATTTTTACGAAACCTTTGATGAGGACGCCCGCATTGCCGCGCGCGTACTGGATATTGTACTCACATCCCGCGGCATGGGCAAAAACATACAGGTTCCCATGGCCGGCATTCCATACCACGCCCTCGACGACTATCTCGGAAAACTTATTAAACAAGGATACCGGGTAGCAATTTGCGAGCAGCTCACCAAACCCGGCGAAATGCGCGGATTGGTCAGCCGCGACGTGGTGCGCGTTGTTACTCCCGGCACAGTGGTGGAGCCTTCTCTGCTGGAAACCAAATCCAACAATTATCTGGTATCAATTGCGGTCCGGGGGGAGCAGGCCGGACTGGCATATATAGACATTACGACTTCGGAATTCGCCTGTACGCAGCTTTCATTATCCCGCCTGCGCACCGAAATCGACAGACTTGCCCCCGCTGAAATTATCGCCGGTAGCGGCAGCGGCTTATCCGATTTGCTACACCCTTATCGCATAACGGAAATCGAGCCGCGCTGGTTTGCTTACGATTCCGCGGAGCGCGCCCTACTGGAACACTTCAAAACTGCCACGCTGGAAGGCTTCGGCTGCGCACAATGGCCGCAGGCCATAGAGGCAGCGGGTGGCATTCTGCACTATTTGGAGACAACCCAAAAGCAGGCGCTGGAGCAGGCAAGCCGTTTTTCGGCCTATTCCACCGACGGTTTCCTCTCAATGGACAGCGTATCTTATGCAAATCTTGAAGTATTCAAAGGGCTTGCATCCGGTGACATTCGCGGTTCGCTGCTGTCAGTGCTTGATGAAACGCGCACCCCTATGGGTGCCAGACTTTTACGGCGATGGCTGACCCAACCACTGCTCAATCTGGACGGAATCAGGCGCCGGCAGAACTGCATAACCTGGCTGGTTGAGCATGCTATGGTCAGGCATGAAATACTTGCCGCTCTCAAGTCGATTGCCGACCTCGGCAGAATCATGAACCGTATCCGTAACATGACCGCTTTGCCGCGGGAAATCATCACACTGAAACACAGCCTCGCAGTCGTACCTGGGCTGGTAAGCCATCTCACATCGGCTGAAGATTGGCCGGGAACCACGCCAGCACCCATGCCGGATATTATCAGCCTGATTACCATGGCAATTGATGACCAGCCGGCGGCGGCTCCCGGAGATGGTGATGTCATAAAACGCGGATTTTCTGGCGAACTCGACGCTCTGCGCTCCGATGCGCATGACGCCCGGCAATATCTTGCTTCCATGGAAAAACGGGAGCGCGAAAAAACCGGCATCAAATCCCTGAAAATCGGTTTTACCAATGTTTTCGGTTACTACATCGAGGTTTCTCATGCTAATCATGCGCAGGTGCCAGACGATTACATTCGCAAGCAGACACTTGCCGGCGCAGAGCGCTACTATACCCCGGAACTCAAGGAATACGAAACTCGAATCCTGAATGCACGCGAAAAGCGGGAGGTTCTGGAGGCGGAACTGTTCCGGCAGATTTGCCGACAGATTTCGCTTTCATCTGAAGCCATTCTAGAGCTTGGCGATACATTGGCGGAGCTGGATATATTCAGCTCGCTGGCCGATATTGCAGTGCGCTACGGTTATATCTGCCCCGAACTGGACGACAGCGCTATCATAGACATCCGGGGAGGGAGACACCCTGTAATAGAACGGACATTGCTGCAAGGAGAGTATATACCCAACAGCCTGTGCCTCTCCAACAAGGACGCCCGCATAATCATTCTCACAGGACCAAATATGGCGGGCAAATCGACATATCTCAAGCAGTCCGCGCTTATCGTTATAATGGCGCAGATTGGCAGCTACGTCCCTGCAGACAAGGCTGTTATCGGTCTGGTGGACCGCATTTTCACTCGCATCGGGGCGCGGGAGGATCTGTCATCGGGTAAGTCCACTTTTATGGTGGAAATGGTTGAAACGGCCGCCATCCTGAACGGCGCTACCCCCCGCTCTCTACTCATTCTGGATGAAGTTGGCCGCGGCACTAGCACCTACGACGGCATGGCGATTGCGCAGGCGGTGGTGGAGTTCATTCATAACTCTCCGGCACTGGGAGCAAAAACGCTTTTTGCCACGCATTATCATGAGCTGACGGCGATGGCGGAGTCTCTGCCTCATGTGCGCAACTTCAATGTGGCAATTGCGGAAAACAATGGAGAGGTTGTTTTCCTGCATAAAATAGTCCACGGTGGAGCGGCCAAAAGCTATGGCATACATGTGGCGCGCATCGCCGGACTGCCGAAACAGGTTATAGAACGCGCAAGGAATATACTGTCAGAACTTGAAGGTGGAAACACTGGAACGACCAAAAACCCGACGACCATGCCGCAGCCTGCGCCCCAGTTATCCTTCTTTGCTTCACATAACAAGGTGGTGAACGAACTGAAAAATCTGGCAGTGGACGCCATATCTCCACTCGAAGCGCTGACCAAATTGTACGAATTGAAGAAGAAGGCCGAGGACGACGGCTGAATCACGTCCGGCTTTATGCCGGCGAACTCATGGGAGTTGTTCAAGCTTTTGACGCGCAGTTTCGCGCATCTATGTTGAAGACTAACTGTTAATCTGCCAGCCGGACTGTGTTTTCCAATGTTCCTATGCCCTCGATTGTTACCTGCACCACGTCCCCCGGCTGCATAGCACCAATCCCGCCCGGCGTTCCGGTCGCGATTATATCGCCGGGGAAAAGGGTCATCACCTGCGACACGGCGCTGACCAGCTCCGGCACCTTGAATATCAAATCCGCTGTATTTCCGCTCTGCCTGACAACCCCATTCAACCGTGTTTCGATTTTCAACGCTCCGGCATCCAGCTCTGTTTCAATTATCGGCCCCACGGCGGCAAAAGTATCGAATCCCTTGGCGCGCGCCCATTGTCCATCTTCTTTTTGCAGGTCGCGCGCTGTAACGTCATTGAAGCAGGTGTACCCCAGTATGCAGCCTGCCGCGTCTTTCGGAGCTATACAGCGGACTTTTTTGCCAATAACCACCCCCAGTTCACCTTCAAAATCCACTTGAGCGGATAACGGCGGATATACGATGCAATCCACTGGTCCGATGACGGCACTCGGCGGTTTCAAAAATATCAGCGGGGTGCGGGGAAGGTCATACCCTAGTTCAGCCGCGTGCGAATGGTAATTGAGTCCGATGGCCACAATCTTGGAGGGACGGCAGGGAGCCAGTAATTTTATCTCATCGGCGGCGAACTGTATGCCTGCGATTTTAAGTTTTCCGAAAGGATTGCCGGCAAGCTGCCGCACCATTTCCTCGTCGAGAATCCCGTAACGTGGGAGTCCTCCAGTGTAAAAGCGCGCGATTTTCACTGACAGATTCTAGAACAGTCCAGCGGCATTATCAAGCCAGAGAATGAGTTGAAATGACATAAGAGATATTGAGAGAGACTTTCTTCCGTGGAGTTGCCTGGAAAAATCTCCCTGTCTCTCTTTATTGTGGAGAGAGCGGCGACTTGTTAACAAGCCCCTGATAACTCGCTACTTCATGCAGGTACAGGCGTTTGACAGGACGGACGGCTGGTTGTTAAACTTGTGCGAATTCAGGCACCGGATATGCCGCGGCGTTTCACGGCAGACGGTTCTCATGCCTGCAGCGAGGAGTGGTTATGAAAATAACTTTGAGCGTCATCAAGGCTGATATCGGCGGTTACGTGGGGCATTCCGAATCTCATCCCGAAGTTCTGGCTTATGCTCACGACAGCCTGCTAAAGGCCAAAAACGACGGGCTGTTAGTCGATTTTCATGTAACGAAATGTGGCGACGATGCCCAGCTGGTGATGACGCATACGCTGGGAGTGGATAACGAGAAAATCCATGAACTGGCCTGGAATACTTTCGTAGGTGGCACAGAAATTGCCAAAAAGCTGAAACTTTACGGCGCCGGACAGGATCTTCTGTCCGATGCTTTTTCCTGCAACGTTCGTGGCATGGGGCCGGGGTTGGCTGAAATGGAGATTGAAGAACGAACCTCGGAGCCGATAATCATTTTCATGGCTGACAAGACCTCTTCCGGTTCATGGAATCTGCCGCTATACAAGATGTTTGCCGACCCATTCAACACTATCGGACTGGTCATCGCCGAAAACATGCACAACGGCTATAGCTTTGAAGTGCATGACGTCATGCAGGGCAGGAAAATTACGTTCAATACCCCCGAAGAACTCTACGATATGCTTGTCTTTATCGGGGCGCCTGCCCGCTATGTTATAAAGTCTGTGCGCCATCGCGACACTGGCGATATGGGTGCTGTTTCCTCCACGCAAAAACTCTCGCTGATTGCCGGCCGCTATGTCGGCAAAGACGATCCTGTATGCATCGTGCGCGCCCAAGGTATTTTCCCGGCCGTCGGCGAAGTACTTGAACCTTTCGCCACACCGTATCTGGTTGAAGGCTGGATGCGTGGTTCTCATTACGGCCCGTTCATGCCTGTTTCCATTCCAGACAGCACCCCCACGCGTTTTGATGGTCCGCCGCGCGTCATCGCCTGCGGCTTCCAACTGGCCAACGGAAAACTGATAGGTCCGCGGGATTTGTTTGCCGACAAGTCGTTTGATAATGCCCGTCAGAAGGCGTTGGACGCCGCGGATTACATCCGCGCCCATGGTCCATTCGAACCACATCGCCTGCCGCTGGACGAAATGGAATATACCACCATGCCGCAGGTGGCAAGAAAACTCCAGGACCGCTTTACCCCCATCGAGGACTAAGAGCCAGTGTCACAGCGAAAGCTCCTCTTGGCAACCAATAACAGAGGCAAGCTGGATGAGCTTCGTGTTTTATTCGCTGGTATTGACAGGGAGATTGTCAGCCCAGCCGACGTGGGGTTGCAGCTTGACGTAGCCGAAACCGGCCACACATACGCCATCAATGCCCGCCTCAAAGCGCGGGCATTTGCCTCCGCTTCAGGCCTTCTGACGCTGGCTGATGATTCCGGGCTGGAGGTGGATGCGCTGAGCCTCGCCCCCGGAGTGCATTCCTCACGCTGGGCCGGACCGATGGCTACGGATGCACAAAAGATAGCATATTTGTTGTCCCAAATGACGGCTGTGCCGCCGGAGCAGCGCAGCGCCTGCTTCTGCTGCGTCATGGCAATTGCCGCTCCAAAAGCAAGAAAAATCCGGCTGAGTTCTGGCAGCTGGCAAGGCTTCATTACCATGGAGCCACATGGAATCGACGGCTTCGGCTATGATCCGGTGTTTTATCTTCACAAATTTGGCATGACCGCGGCGGAAATACCGGCGTGGATCAAAAATCACATCAGTCACCGTGCGCGCGCGGCCGCCGGCGCGCGCCGGATTCTACTTGAAGAACATCAGCAGACGCCATAAGCTCAAAACTCATCACTCAAAACTCTTGAGTCTGCCATGCCGTTGGGTATATACTAGGTCACTATAACTTCAGGGGTGAAAAAAATGAAACTATCCTGCCTTCAGGAAAATCTTAACCGCGGGCTGGGGTTGGTGGGGCGCGCCGCCGCCGCGCGCACGACGCTGCCGATAACCAACAATGTTCTGATTGCCAGCGACCAGGGGCGACTCAAACTGGTCGCCACCAATCTAGAAATGGCGATCAGCTGCTGGCTCGGAACTAAAATTGAGGAAGAGGGCGCGATTACAATTCCGGCCAAACTGCTAACCGAGTTTGTCGCCTCGCTGCCCAACGACAAAATTGACATAAAGCTGGCACCAAAAGGCAAAGCCATAGAGCTGCGCTGCGCCCGTTTTGAAGCACGCATTTCCGGCGCCGACGCCAAAGACTTCCCCCCAATCCCCAGAGTTGATGACGGCATTACCGCAAAGGTGGACTTCAACGCGTTCAAGCAGGCTATTAGTCAAGTGGTTTTTGCCGCCGCTTCCGACGAATCACGCCCCGTACTGACCGGCGTCAACGTCGAATTCGAAGGCAAGACGCTCACGTTGGCTGCCGCGGACGGATTCCGTCTGGCTGTTTATAAACTGCCGCTGGCGCTGTCTATCGCGGAAAAAATCACCGCCATCATCCCATCCAAGACGCTAATGGAGCTGAGTCGGCTCATGACGGACAGCGACGACCCCGTTGAAATCAGGGTTAACGCCGCCAAAACACAGATTCTGTTCAAGCTCAAAGACATAGAGGTGGTTTCGCAGCTGGTGCAGGGAAACTTCCCCCAGTACAACCAACTGATCCCGCAAAGCTTCAATACCAAGGCGATTGTGGATGTCGCCCAGTTCCGCGGCGCCACAAAGACCGCCTCCATATTCGCCCGCGACGGTAGCGGCATTGTGCGGCTGATTATCACCCCTGGTGAGAGCGAAGTCACGCCCGGAAAACTCTCGATTTCCGCCCGCTCCGAGGAAATAGGGGAGGACACCGGCGAGGTGGACGCTGTGGTTGAGGGTACCGAAGCAAAAATTGCCTTCAACAGCAAATACCTCATCGACGTGCTGTCCGTGCTGAAGGAAACCAGTGTCGCCGTTGAGGTCACCACGCCTTCGAGTCCAGGCGTCTTCCGCCCGGTTGGCAGCGACAGCTATCTGCACGTTATCATGCCGATGTTCGTGCAATGGGGTTAAAATTAAGAAAAAAGCCCCCGCTGATGCGGGGGCTTTTTTTGTCATTCCAACTTAAAATCCTCCACTGACCACTAATAACTCAACACTCATAACTCGTCAGGTCCCCCGTCTTGATAAATAGCCGCTTGAATAGCTATAATTCTCATAGCAATCCTAAATATCTGGAGGACTGATTTGAAGTACAAAATGGCAGTTATTGATGTCGATGGGACACTGGTGAACAGTGAGGGGAATATCTCTGAAGAGGATAAGCTGGCTGTCAAACGTTTGCAGAAATCGTACGTGGAGGTGGTTCTGTGTACCGGACGCAGCGCCAAATCCACATTGCCTGTCATTACAGGATTGGGTTTGAAGAGTTTTCATATCTTCTGCGACGGCGCGCTGATATACAATCACACCAGCGCCGCCACCGCGTTCTCCCGGCCACTCGAACCCGCGACTGTCCGCGAAGCCGTAGATTTTTGCCGTAAAAACAATCTCTATCTGGAGTTGTACTCGACCATGAAGCTCTTCGCCGAAAAGCCGAACTCGTCTGACGAAATAAATCACAGCTTTTTCGGCGTGAATCCCGAATTCGTCAACTTTGATGATATTCTGGACAAAGAACCCTTGCTGAAGGCTGAGATGCTTATTCGCAACAAAGAGGACGCCGCCAGAGTCAAACTGTTCAAGGATAATTTTGGAGACACTTTCAATTACTCGGTCGCGCACTCTCCGGCCTATCCGGATGTGGATTTCGTCAACATTCTGCATCCGCAGGTTTCAAAAGGCGCGGCGGTCAAAAAAATAATGACGGACTACGGCTATCTGCCGGCGGAAGTCATCGCCATCGGGGATGGCCTGAACGACATCTCTATGCTGGAAGCTGTTGGGGCATCAGTGGCCATGGGAAACGCCTTCGACGAAGTTAAAAAGGTCGCCAACTACATCACGGAAACAGTCGATAATCACGGCGTGGCTTCTGCTATAAACTTCTTCTTCCCCGTGTAGGAGTTGTTGACATAATCAACGTTATGGCATAGCAAGTATTCTCTTGCCGAAGAGTCAACAATAGCATATCGGTCCGCCGTATTCGCAACGTAAAAGGAGCCGCTCAAGCGGCTCCTTTTTTTATATGATGCCGTAATACCGCATATAACCATCATCAGCGTAACAACCCTGAAAATTATGTTGACAATGTTCCACACTGGTGATACGATACCCCCAAAATAAACCTTGAAAGGGGAATTGAAAATGTCACAGCCGGGAAAAGAACTATCCAGCATTGATTTCAGGAACCTTATCGGTGGACCGCTTGTCGCTGTGGTGGAGGCTCAGGCTCAGGCCGCGCTCAGCACGGTGAACTTCATCCGCGAAGTCGGCTTCAAGCAACCGGTGAAAGATACGGGCGACAAGGCCGAAGACCTGCCCACGACCGGTGAGCCGATCTATGTGGTCTTCAAATATCCCAAAGAGGTTTCTCCCTATTCGCCAGCAGTTCCTTATTCCATTTCCGTTAATGTAACAACGTCGGGAAGCGGATACACGAGTCCCAGTGTCACTTTTAACAAACCAACCGGCACTGGTACCGCTGCGGCCACCGCAACCGTAGAAAAAGACGAGGATGGCAAAATCACCGGAATCGTAATGACTAGCCTTGGCGCGGGGTACACCGCAGAAAAACCGCCGACTGTCACCATCAGCGACCCGCCTGCAGGCGGAACCAAGGCTGTACTCAGCGTCAACTTCACCCCTCCGCAGAATCCGGTACCCGCCGTATTCCAGGAAATGAAGCTGGAAGTACCCATGCTTTCAATAGTGCCCATCCCCTACCTGCGCGTGGATGAAGTCACCATCGACTTCAACGCCAAAATCAACTCCATGCAGACCTACGAACACAGCAGATCCTACGGGGTCACTACGGACACCTCCACATCGGCCAAAGGTGGTTTCTTCTTCGCCAAAGCCTCGGCTTCCTTCAAGTGCTCCACCGCCTATCAGAGCAACTCCAAGTCCACCGGCCAGGTGGAAAGAACCTACTCTCTCGCAATTCATGTCAGAGCGGTTCAGGATGAGCTGCCGGGTGGCATGGAGAAGATCTTGGGCATTCTTGAAGACGCCATCAAAACGCAGCCTTCCGGTGCGCCAAAAGAAACCGTACTAACCACATAAATCGCATTGTTAATGTAAAATAGGTTGTTCATCGCTGCGGGGCGTCCATTATCGTATGCCCCGCGGCGATGGAACACGTTTAATGGAGGAGCTGTTTTGCCGAATCTTTCAGAATTTTTAGGCGCTATCGTACAAGAGACCGCCAGGGCAAGAATGCTGATGGATCTCGCATCGGTCCGCATCGCCGAGGCCTATTATCAGGACATGTATCTCAAACATCTTTCCGTCCCGCATTTTAAAATGCCAGAGGTGACGGTGGAAATGCCAGTGGCGATTGTGCAGGTCAATTCGCCCGGCAGCAACGTGACGAACAGCAAGTTATTGACCGAGATTAAAAAGCGCGTCACCAGCGATCTGGGCAATCTCATGCCGCGCGTCTTGGTCACAATACAGGACTCCGCGACGCCGGTCAAAACGATGACCTTGCGTTCGTTGCCCACCCGCGCCGCCACGCTGAGCAGTCTGAAGGGAGCAGAGTTGAGCGCGCGCACAAAGACTACCAGTAAGACTATTGTTGACATCGTGTTCAAAAATGCGTCCCCGAACACGGATGGGTATAACATGCCAATCCGGCTGACGCGTTTGGCCGACGATCTGGAGTTGTCCCTGTCGCGGGAACTGACCACGAATTATCGGGATTACTTCGTGGATAACAAAGGCAACCTTGATCAGCAAGCCGTCGATGGTGTGCTGCGTTTGGCCAGAGAGTCGTTTTTCGACAGCGTCACGTCGATTATGGAAAAAGAGGAAACGACGGTCGAGATCATCGGCAACACCTCGGCGTTGATTGGCACCAGCGATACGAAATATATGACCGTGGTCAAGATGACCCTGCGTGAGCAGGATTTCGAATGGAAGCTGGGTGAAAAAGACGACAACGGCATCGAGGAACGTCATCTTACCATTGAGTGACATTGAAAGGGGAGGATGATCGTTGATTCTCTATACGGTGCTGGCGGAACTGGACGGTATTCTGGCCGAAACCGCTTCGTTGGTTGACCTCTATAAAAATAAGGAGCTTTCGTTTTACGACAAATCCATGAAATGGCTGGAGCGGCTTGAAAAGCTTGCGGATGAAAACCGCTGGGTCATCAAGGCCGAAATAGCCTCGTTGCGCGGCAGGATCATCACCGCTTCCCGTATGCAGGCAGATGACACCTTCAGCTGGATGCCCATGTCCAAAAACCGCCGCCGTGCAAAGGATGCGCTGACCGCCGAATGCATCAATATCGCGGTCAGCCGCTCGGTGGACTTCGTGCAAAAGGACAGGGAGCTGCAAAACGAAGCGGCCAATATATTGAGGCAGGTTCTATCGGTAGCCATTTCCAAAGGCTTGGTGGAACCACGTCCAAGCGCGGCCGTTGACAGCAGTTTTATAACCCACAGCTGGCGCGCGGCGGCATCCGACCAAGAGTTGGCCAAGATGTGCGCGCACGTGGTCGGGCTTATCGGGGCGTATAACGCGTATATATTGTTCGACAAGGCCTTTGGGGATATTTTTATCAACGGCCACTGTTGATATTCGCCACCAGCGTTACAACCAACCTGACTTTCAACGTGGTGGATCATAATTTAATCTCAAAAGGCAACTCGTCCCCTACAACCCCATTCGTCCTCACCATGCGATGCGCATCAATGGCAGATAGGTGCCGCACCTCATAGGCTACTTCAATACGCTGGAATACAATCCCCTTAAGTCCAATATGTATTGGAACTTATACACGGCTTTGACAATAGCTGTATATAGTGCTATTTTGAAGAAGAACTAAGGGATAGTATCACAGTTATGGAGACCATCGGGCATAAAACTTGGGAATCGTCAATCCTGCATCTGTCAGGGAAAATTGAATGAAAAAACTGATGCCACTCCTTGTCGCCTTTCTTGTCGCGCTAACATTGCCAATATCATGTAATAGCGCCACAACACCTAGTGAGGCCGGATTTCTTCTTAATGTCACGGCTGGACCGGGAGGTACTGTTCAGTCTGAAGTCAACGGGACATATTCCCCCAGAGAACAAATTGAGATAACCGCCTACCCAGATCATGGATTCTCATTCTATAGATGGGTTGTCTATTCAGCTGATTCTAGTGGTCCATGGTTGTTCAAAAATCAAAACCCGGCTCGGTTTGCAATACAATGGAATTTAGACATTGTAGCTACGTTCAAAGAGACGAGTGAACTGTTTTTTCTATCCATTGTCGATGGGCCGCACGGCGGAATCCCAGCCGGAGGGGCATCAATCTATAGCGGCAATTACCTTGCAGGAGAAGTAATAGCAGGGCTAATCGTACGCCCTAATCCTGGATGGTCGTTTGAAAGGTGGGTTATATTCTCAAGAGATTTTGAGATCATGGGAACTATTGAGCACGGCGTTGACACATTTGTCATGCCTTCATACGACGTGATTCTAGTAGCTGAATATAAAGAAGCATCATAATCACCATTCATAGCTAATATCTCGTCTATTCCGGCTTCCGTCTAAACGGACAGAAACGACAGCTACCCCAAGAACTCTTTGATTTTCCGCGCAATCAGCGGCGTGATGCCGCGTATCTGGATTAACTCCTCCAGCGTCGCCTGTTTGACCCCGGCGAAAGTGCCGAACTTTTTGAGCAGGGCGCTACGGCGGCGCGGACCGATACCCGGCACGTCATCCAGCGCCGAAGCCAATGCTTCACGCTTACGAAGCTTTTGGTGATAACCCAGAGCGAAACGATGCGCCTCGTCCCGCACACGCTGGAGAAGTTGCAGCCCAGGTGACACAGCCGGCAGATTAATCGGCTCGGAGCGGCGCGGCAGGAAAATCTCTTCTTTCTCTTTTGCCAGTCCGACGGCGGGGATGTCTCCCACACCAGATTGCTCCATCGCCTCACGAGCCGCCGAAAGCTGCCCCTTGCCACCGTCTATAAGAACGAGAGCCGGTAAGGTCCAGCTTTTATCGTTCCCACCGGCATGGGAGAAACGCCGACGTAGCATTTCCCCTAACATGGCGAAATCGTTGGCACCTTCTACTCCCACGATACGAAAACGGCGGTATTTAACAGGCGCCGGCCTGCCTTCCTCAAAAACAACCATGGAACCCACCGCCATGCGCCCCTGAATGTTGGATATGTCGTAACCCTCAATACGGGAGGGAATGTTCGAAAGTTTCAAGACGTCTTTCAACTCGGTCAGAGCTGCGTTCAATGTCGAAGCCTGCGCGAGATTCTTGACACGAAGCTGCTCCAGTCCCCTGACGGCATTCTGCTCTACGATGTTCATCAGTTCGCGGGACGGACCGCGCTCCGGAACGCGCAGTGAAACCGCGCCGCCCCGACGGTCAGAGAGCCATTTTCCGATGATCGCCGCCTCTTTTACCGGATGCTGCAGCAGTATCAGAGGCGGGATATTCATGGTGGCAGCATAATACTGTTGGACAAAATCGGTCATTATCTGGTCCGGATTTTCAGCTTCAACCCCGGAAAGAGTGAACCCTTCCCGCCCGACAAGCTTGCCGCCGCGCACAAAAAACACCTGCGCCAATGCCTGATCAGCGTCTATGGCAAAAGCAATGGCGTCCTGATCGCCGCGAACCCGCGCGGCTAGTTTCTGCCATGCCGTAACCTGCCGAATACCGTTCAGCTGATCTCTCAGCCATGCAGCGCGTTCGTATTGCTGTAATTCGGCGGCCTGACGCATTCGGGCGACGAGATTTTTTTCCAACAGCTTCTGCCTTCCATCCAGAAAGAGGATAACCTCCCTGATGGTTTGCATATATTCTTCGCGACTGATTTTGCCGGCACATGGCGCCATGCAGCGACGCATGTCATATTCCAGACACGGGCGGCGCACGCGGCTACCAAGCTGTATATCGCACGAACGAAAGGGAAAGATGGATTTTACCGCGTCCAGCGAGTGCCTTATTGAGCGGGAATTGGCAAAAGGACCGAAATAGCGCGCGCCGTCGGATGCGGCATGACGCACTATCTGCACGCGAGGCCATTCCTCTTTCAGGTCTATCCTGAGGTAAGGAAATCCCTTGTCGTCCCTGAGACGAACATTGAAATGCGGACGAAATTTTTTTACCAGATTGAGTTCCAGCACCAGAGCCTCCTCTTCGGAAGATACGATATAGAACTCAAAGTCGGAGACATTCGCAACCATGCGCGCTGTCTTGGGGTCATGTTCGGTTTTCATAAAGTAGCTACTGACGCGATTACGCAGGTTAACAGCCTTGCCGACATAAATAATCTTGCCGGCAGCGCTTTTCATAACGTAAACGCCAGGTTCCGTGGGCAGCTGTCTGGCGCGAGTCAGGAGCGGACTGATTTTTTCAGCAGACATACTGCACATTTTAACACACGCGCCGGAAGACCAGCCGCGGATTCCGATCTTTAAATGGGGAATCATGACAAGGCGACATACGGCACGGGGAAAGAAATGGATGTGCCCGCCTTGCAAGCAGGCCGCTCCGCGTGTTAGTTTATGCTTAATGAGACGAGACCATGTTTACAGGGGCAACGACCCTGCCGAATTTCTGGTGGAAAACCATGCATTGTTGCCGCGTGGCAAGGCACTGGATATAGCCATGGGTGCCGGGCGCAACGCGGTATATATAGCCAAAGCCGGCCTGGACGTACTGGGCATCGAGATTGCCCCCGATGCGGTAGACAAGGCGCTGATTTTGGCAGCCGCGGAGGGAGTTAAAATATCAACCATTGTGGCAGATTTGGAAAGCGACTATCACCTGTCGCCGGCAGCCTACGACCTGATTATCTGCTTTTACTACCTGCACCGCCCGCTTATCCATGAGATAAAGCAGGCGCTCAGGCGGGGCGGGATAATCATATATGAAACCTTTACCGTAGACCAGAAGCAGTGGGACAAACCGTCCAACCCCGATCACCTGCTGAAACATGGCGAACTGCACGATATGTTCAGCGACTGGCGCGTCATCAAATACCGCGAGGGCATCATCGAACCACGCAAAGCCATCGCCAGTATCGTTGCCTCCAAACCGTAACAGGCTTCGTAAAACCGAGCATTTCACAGTGCAAATCAGTCTACCGGAAAGATGTTCCTTGAACAGGGACAGGCCCGAATGGCAAGTGCCGCAACGCCTGTCTAAAATCCCGTTCTCCAACTTTGATACGTGGTATGAAAGAAATTATTCAGATTTTGGCAAAACAGGCTTGCATTCTTCATCTGTTATGTTAAAATAAGTGGACTTTCAAAAGAGGTGCCTGTGAGACAAGATATCGACAACTTTCTGAATTACCTTCGTGTTGAGAAGGGTTTCTCCGCCAACACCACCGCGGCTTACGCCAATGACCTCAACCAGCTGGCTACTTTCGCCGAAGATAAAGCCGCTATGGAAGGCAGCCACGACCCTATATGGAAAAATTTTGATCGGCCAGCGATGTTATCCTATCTGCTGGATCTCAAGGAACGCGGCTACGCCGTTACCACCGTAGCACGCAAGGTTGCCGCCGCTAAAAGTTTCTTCAGCTTTCTGGTGTCCGAAGGGAAGATCACCGCCGACCCCATGGAAAACATTAGCTCCCCCAAGGTGGGAAAGGCACTGCCCGACACACTGACCGTAACCCAGGTGCGGCAACTCATCGAGCAGCCGTCCAAAAGCGACAGCCCGGAGGCACATCGCGACCGCGCCATGCTGGAGCTTTTATACGCCAGCGGTATGCGCGTAAGCGAGCTGGTAGGGCTGGACATCGGAGACATTGACACTAAAGCCGGTACGGTGCGGCCGTTTGGCAAGGGGAACAAGGAACGACTGGTGCCGATTTATCCTCAGGCCGCCCTGATTGTAGAAACTTATACCCGTGAAGTCCGTCCGCGCTTCGTGCGCTCCAATGAAGAAAAAGCGCTGTTCGTAAACCAGCGCGGTGAGCGCCTGACCCGTCAGGGACTATGGCAGATTTTGAAGGGCTACGCCAAGAGTATCGGACTGGAGAAACAGGTAAAACCTCATACCTTGCGGCACAGTTTCGCCACTCACATGCTTAACGGTGGCGCCGATCTGCGTTCGGTTCAGGAACTGCTGGGACACGCCAATATTTCAACCACCCAAATTTATACCCATCTCACGTCAGAACATGTGCGGCAGGCCTATGACCGCGCCCATCCCAGGGCAAAACGGGCAGGTACCGCACAGCAGTCATGAATATTCCGAGCTTGACATAAACAGCACAGGCTCGGTCTATCATCAAGACAGCGTACCAGACAGTCAATCGGGCGGTGTATCCGTCCGTGTATAACTGAATAAAACATGTGCCTACTGGCACAGAGAGGTTGTTAGATGAAACAGTACTCTCCGGAACACATCCGCAACGTGGCATTGCTGTCGCACAGCGGCGCGGGTAAAACGACCCTTTCCGAATCCATATTATTCAGTACCGGCGTTATCAACCGACTGGGGAAAGTCGATGCCGGCACCACCACCTCGGACTACGACCCCGACGAAATTAAACAACATATCTCCATCAATCTTTCATTGCTGCCGTTAGAGTGGCGTGAAACCAAGATAAATCTGCTGGACACCCCCGGCTATCTGGACTTCGTGGGCGAGGTCAAGTCGGCTGTCAGGGTGACCGACGGGGCAGTAATGCTGGCCTCGGCCGCCTCCGGGCTTGAGGTCGGCACGGAACTGGCATGGAATTACAGCGCGGATGCCGAACAGGCGCGGCTTATATTTATAAACAAAATGGACCGCGAAAATGCCGATTTCACCCGGACAATGGAGCAGTTTCAAGCACGCTTCGGACCGCGTTGCGTTGCCATACAGCTGCCTATCGGGGCGCATTCCAACTTCAAAGGCGTTATTGATCTCATCACGATGAAAGCTTACACAGGGACTCAGAGCCAGGAGGAACCCATCCCAACTGAACTGCTTGAACAGGCAAATGCTCTGCATGGCAGGCTGGTAGAGACTGTCGCCGAAAGCGATGACACCCTTATGGAAAAATATCTGGGCGGTGGAGAAATAACCCCTGATGAAATTGCCGCCGGGCTTAAGGCGGCAGTGCCAGCCGGCAGGATTGTGCCAATTCTCGCCGGCTCCGGACTTTTGGGCATCGGGGTGACGCAATTTCTGGATGCCATTGAGCGCTATCTGCCTTCCCCATCGCAAGGCAAAATAAAGTTCACGGAAGATTCCCCCTGTAAAGACCTGGAAATCGCCACCGGGGAACCGCTGTCCGCACTGGTATTCAAAACTACCGCCGACCCGTATGTGGGTAAGTTGACATATTTTCGCGTGTATTCCGGCACCATCGATTCAAACTCACAGGTGTGGAACGCCAACCAAAACGCCGCCGAGCGTATCGGCCAGCTGTTTCTGGTTCGCGGTAAAACGCAGGAGCCAGTGGCCAAAATCGAGGCCGGTGACATCGGCGCCGTCGCCAAGCTGGGCATAACCGCCACCAGTGATACACTGGGTACGCAGTCTCGTCCGGTTAAGCTGTCGCCGGTGGTGTTCCCCAAGCCGGTTTACAGCGTGGCTGTCAACCCCAAAACAAAGGCTGACCTCGACAAGATGGGCTCTGCCCTTGCCAGACTGGCGGAAGAGGACATGACACTCAGTGTAAAACGCGATCCCGACACCGCTGAAACCATCCTGTCCGGCATCGGCGATACGCAAATGTCTGTGGCTACCGAAAAAATACAGCGCAAATTCGGCGTGGGGGTAGATCTCACCCCACCCAAAGTTCCTTATCGCGAGAGCATTACCATTCCGTCACAAGCTGAATACAAGCATAAAAAGCAGACCGGCGGCCGCGGGCAGTACGGACACGTGGTCATGCAGTTTGAGCCGCTGCCGCGCGACTCGGACAGCGGATTTGAAAACAGGGTGGTCGGCGGCACCGTTCCTAAAAATTACGTGCCGGCCGTGGAAAAAGGGATCGTCGAAGGTCTCAAGGAGGGAGCGCTGGCCGGTTATCCAGTTGTGGGAATCAAATGTATCCTGATAGACGGCAGCTATCATCCGGTAGACTCATCCGAAATCTGTTTCAAAATTGCCGGCGCCGGCGCGCTCAAGCAGGGCATACTCGATGGCAAACCGGTGTTGCTGGAACCCGTCGTTAACCTGAAAATCACCGTGCCCAACGAATTTACCGGAGATATTCTCTCCGACCTTAACACCAAACGGGCGCGAGTCATGGGCATGCATCCTGAGGGCGGCATAAATGACATCAACGCCGAGGCACCAATGGCAGAAGTGTTGCGCTATGCCATTGACCTCAAAAGCATCACCCAGGGACGCGGCACCTACAGCATGGAGTTCTCCCGTTACGATGATGTGCCGGCTAATATTACGCAGAAAATCATCGCCGATCGGCAGGCGGAAAGAGAAAAGGAAGCTGCGGCCAAGTAAATCCGTTTGAAATATCAGCCCCGTGGGCCGTCCTGCGGGGCTGACTGCACTATCCACTTGCATGACGGGAGCGACGATGGGGATAGGACGATACCCACACACAGACTTCATGTTGGATGGTAGCGATATGACCACAATAGAAAAGGCCGAGCGACTGCACAAAAGGGTCAACACATTCATGCTCAGTTGCAACGGGGCGGATGGCTATCCAATGACAAAAGCGGTTGTCCCCGGCAAATACAGAGAATCACTGCGGGAGTTATACTTCTGCACGAACACATCCTCAAAATTTGCCGCCCAAGTAAGCCAAAATCCGAAAGGCAATGTCTATTACTATAAACGCATACTGTTTAATTTCAAAGGGTGTCTGCTCAAAGGCGATTTTGAAATTGTGAGCGACATGGGCATTAAAGAAAAGCACTGGCAATGGATATTCAAAGATGCTTATCCACAAAAGTCATTCACAGATCCCGACTTCTGTGTCCTGAAATTCACTCCGATTTCAGGAAGATTTTATGCTGATTTTAAGATTGAAGATTTCAACCTCTGAACGATTCATCCTAAGTATTAGCAGAAGTGTCCGCTCTAAAACGAAATCCCCGTTTCTCTGTTGCTGATTCGCCGATTGAGCTTGCGTATTCGCTTGCGTTAATAATGCGGAAAATAGATACTTGATAACACCGCCATGGGTGCTCAAGTATTACCCCTTTGTCGAAAATGTAATTTACCACCTGCGCAGTCACCGTTGCATAGAGTGGTGCGGCTATTGAGACAATAGCATTGACCCCAAGAGTGCGCTTCAAAGGCTTTTCGGCTATCTCGCATTCAGAACCTACGAGGGCGAGCCGCCTTTGTTCACGGCATGGGCTATTAGAAAAAATGCTGCCCGAAATCATAACCATCACAGACGAGCAATATCAAGCCTTAATCAAAATCAACAAGAAAGGAGTTGCCGAGTGGCAATATATCATCTATCAATCAAAATCATCAGCAGTGGCAAAGACGGTAAGTCCTCTGTTGCGGCGGCGGCTTATCGTGCGGCTGATAAAATCCATAATGAATATGATGGAGTAACCCACGACTACACCCGCAAAGGCGGTGGACGCGAAATCGTCCGTCACCTTACAAACATCTTACATTCTCCATACGCTTTACTGCTTTTTAACAATGCCTGACCTTGTTAAAATATCGTCTCAGTAGAATAAAAAAATCATTGAGGAGAATGAAGGATCATGAAAAAACCGCTTGTTCTTATTTCCCTGCTACTCGTTCTGGCGCTCGCTCTGACCGCTTGCAGCGCAAGCTTTGACCCGGCGAAAAACATATCCGTAGTTGCCCGCGAAGACGGCAGCGGCACCAAAACCGCCTTCATGGAGCTCATCGGACTTAGAGGCAAGGCCGACCCCAGGCACGTTGTCACCCAGAACGGTGTCGCAGGCGTCCTTGCGGAAGTGAAGGGCAATCCGCACGCGGTCGCGTATGAAAGCCTTGGTTATGTCACAAAGGACGTGAAAGCGCTGAAGGTCAACGGCGTGGAAGCCTCGGTCGCCAATATCAAAAACGGCACCTATCAAATCGCCCGTCCGCTCTCGGTAGTATATAAAGAATCCACCCTCAGCAATTCCCTATACAACGCCTTTCTGACCTTCCTGAAATCCAGCAACGCGCAAAATATCATCAACGACGAGGGTTATGTTTCGGTCGTTGACAACGCGGCTGCGTATACGATAAACAGTTCTCTCTCCGGCACGATAGAGATAAGCGGCTCAACCTCGCTCCAGCCTTTGATGGGCGAACTTGCCAGCGCGTTCAAAAAACTCCAACCTAACGTAACTATCAATGTGGCGGGCGGCGGCAGCGGTACCGGATATAATAACGCCGAAAACGGCGTATCCCAGTTCGGCATGATAAGCGAAGTATTCGGCCAAGCTAGGGCTGCTTCCTGCACCCATTATATCGTAGCCCAGGACGGCATCGCGGTTATCGTCAATAAAAAGAACCCTCTGGATAATATCACGATGGATCAACTGAAAAATATTTACGACGTTGACGCAGGGGCAAGCGCCATTCTCAAGTGGGACGCGCTGGTGAAATAGCGCATCGTCGGCAGCATCGGCTCAGTCATGTCGCGTATTAAAGCGCATACAGATCCCTCCTTCGCCTTGACGCGCATTGCCATACTCGTCGCTCCTGCCTCCTCGTAGGTGGTCGGCTATGTTCCACTCCGCAAAGCCTTTGGTTTTGCGGAGTGGAACATAGCCACAGGGAATTTGCAATGTTTAAGCCTGACTGTGAGAAAGCATAATGAACAAAGCTTATCGTTTTATCAAGGCCAGAGACAACGTCATGCGCGGCATATTCCTGTTTTGCGCCGTGTTCTCGGTAATGGCACTCGGCTGCATCTGCGTGTTTTTGTTCGCGGAGGGTCTGCCGTTCATCGGCAAGGTCGGGCCGGCCAATTTCTTCGGGACAACGTGGCATCTGGACAGCGCCGCATACGGCATCCTCTCCATGATCGTGGCGTCGCTCTATGTCACGGCATTGTCAACGGCCATCGGCGTGACCGCCGGATTGTTCACGGCGATCAGCCTGTATAAATTTTGCCCGCCCAAAGCCGTTCCCCCGATCCGGCAGATGATCAACCTTTTGGCGGGGATTCCGTCGGTCATATTCGGCCTGTTCGGCTTGATAATAATAGTGCCTTTTCTGCGCGACGTCATCTCCCCGAACGGCATGGGCTACGGTATTCTGGCGGCGAGCCTTGTTTTGTCGGTGATGATATTGCCGACCATCGTCAGCGTCAGCCTCGATGCTTTGAACGCCGTGCCGAAAAATTATTTTGAGGGCGCCATCGCGCTTGGAGCGACAAAGGAACAGAGCGTGTTCAAGGTCATGCTGCCCGCCGCCAAAAGCGGGGTGCTTGCCGCCGTCGTGCTGTCTATCGGGCGCGCCATCGGCGAAACGATGGCGGTCATCATGGTGATCGGCAATTCGCCAGTCATGCCGACAAGCCTGTTCCAATCGGTGCGGACGATGACGGCGAACATCGCCTTGGGCGCGACCGAGCTTTCCGGCGATGCCGCGACCGCGCTCGTAGCCACCGGCGTGGTGCTATTTTTTTTCACGCTCCTGTTGAATCTGAGCATATCATTGTTGAGAGGGGGTGGAGGACGTGAGCGAAAAGGCGCATAAAAAGGAAATTATGAAATTCGCGGCCTGGAAAACCGTTTCACGGGCCGCGCTGATCTTGAGCCTTGCCGCGCTCGCCGCCGTGATCATCTTCGTTCTCATCCGGGGAATCCCGTATGTCAACGCGCATTTATTATTCGGCGAATACAGCACCCGGAACCCCTCCATCAAGCCAGCGCTCATCGGCACGCTGTATCTGATTCTCATTTCCGTGTCCATCGCCGCGCCGATCGGCATCGGCAGCGCAATCTTTCTGACCGAATACACAAAAAGCAAAAGCCGACTGGTGCGCATCATCCGTGTCGCCGTTGAAACGCTGGCGGGCATACCCTCGATCGTTTACGGGATATTCGGCTATCTTGTTTTCGTCGTTGCGCTTGGCTTCGGATATTCGATGATCGGCGGCGGCATCACGCTCGCCGTCATGATCCTGCCGGTCATCGTCCGCTCCACCGAAGAAAGCTTGCTCGCCGTGCCGCTTTCACTGCGGGAGGGCAGCTTCGCGCTTGGCTCATCAAAGTTCAAGACGATCTTTTCCGTCATTTTGCCTTGCGCCGCGAGCGGCATCGTCACTTCGTTGATTTTGGCAATCGGGCGGGTCATCTCTGAAAGCGCTGTCTTGATCCTGACCATCGGCATGGTGGTGGACAGGATACCCGACGGGTTCGCTTCTCCCGGAACGAGCCTTGCCCTCGACGTTTATTATTTCGGTTCCCACGGCTATCCCGAACAGGCAGCGGCGACCGGCGTGGTGCTACTTGTTCTCGTGGTGTCCATCAACATTCTGGCGACAGTCTTAGGAAAAGTGTTTGGCAAAGGGGAACTTGCGAATGGATAAACAATTTAACATCACTGTGCGCGATTGTGATTTATATTATAGTGACTTTCAAGCCTTAAAGAATGTCAGCATAGATATAGAGGAACACGAAGTCACGGCGTTAATCGGGCCGTCCGGCTGCGGCAAATCGACGTTTATAAAAATGCTCAACCGCATGAACGACCTTGTGGAAGATTGCCGTATCACTGGTGAAATCCTAATCGGCGGGCAAGATATATACGCGAAAGGAATGGATGTGACCCTGCTTCGCAAAAATGCAGGCATGGTTTTTCAAAAACCCAACCCGTTCCCAATGAGCATATATGATAACATCGCTTTTGCGCCCCGCACCTTTGGGATAAAGAAAAAAAGCGAACTTGACAGCATCGTAGAGCGTTCGCTGAAACAAGCGGGCTTATGGAATGAAGCGAAAGACAGGCTTCGTAAAAACGCGATGGGATTGTCGGGCGGACAACAGCAAAGGCTCTGCATCGCCCGTGCGCTTGCGGCTGAACCGAAAATATTATTGATGGACGAACCGACAAGCGCACTGGACCCGATTTCAACGGGGAAAATAGAGGATTTGATTAACGATTTGAAGAATAAATACACCATCGTAATCGTCACCCACAATATGCAGCAGGCGACGCGCATATCGGATAAAACCGCGTTCTTTCTGTTGGGGGAAATAATCGAATACGGCAGGACAGTAGACATTTTTTCAAAACCAAAAGACAAGCGCACCGAAAATTACATAACAGGAAGATTCGGTTAGGATTGAAAAATTTACAAAAAAGGAGTATAATCATGTCTATACGAACACGATACGATAAAGAATTGGCAGGCGTTTTCGATAACCTTGTGCTGATGTGCCGCCACATCGAAGTGGCGATTGAGAAAAGCGTTAAGGCTCTTGTTGACCGAAACTTTGAGCTTGCATACGAAGTTTGCGACGACCATAAGCAAATAGACAAAATGGAGCGCGAAATTGAGCAGTCCTGTCTACGGATACTGTTGATGGAACACCCCGTCGCAAGCGACTTCCACGAAGTATCCGCCGCGCTTAAAATGATAACCGACCTTGAACGTATCGGCGACCAAGCGTGGGATATAGCCGAAATCGTACCGCAATTCGGCGACGAGGGGTATATTAAAAAACTGGAGCACATCCCGCAGATGGCGGTCATCGTTATACAGATGGTTAAAGACGGCGTTCATGCGTATATCAACCGCGACCTAAAACTCGCCCGTTCTCTTGACAAAACAGATGACAAAGTTGACGGCTTGTTTAATACCGTAATGGCAGACCTTACGGCTCTTATCAAGAAAAATCCCGACAATGCCGAGCAAGCAATCATGCTTATGATGATAACGAAATACTTAGAGCGTATCGGCGACCATGCCGTGAATATCGGCGATTGGGTCGAGTACGCTATTACGGGCAACCGCCCGAAAGGAAAAGAGTGATAACATGAAGCAAATTATCTTCGCGGTCGAGGACGATGCCGCGATTCAAGAACTCTATACATACTCATTGGAAAATGAGTTTGACTGCCACTGTTTTAATGACGGGACATCGTTCTTTGACGCGTTTGCGAACGGCAGCCCCGACCTCATTCTGCTTGACATTATGCTGCCCGGCGATGATGGCTTTGCGATTCTGTCGCGCTTGAAAAACGGTAAATCCACCGCCCATATCCCTGTCATTATGGTGTCGGCAAAGGGCGAGGAAGTTTCAAAGGTCAAGGGATTAAACATGGGAGCCGACGACTACATAGCAAAGCCGTTCGGCGTTCTGGAACTTGTGGCGCGTATCAAGGCGAATCTGCGTAAAAGCGGAAGCAGTACGGCTGAAAGCGTCGTATATAAGGACATCACGATTGACCATTCAAAGCACCGTATTATCGTGAACGGGAGTCAAATCCAAACGACACTCAAAGAGTACAATCTTTTATGTCTGCTCTGCGAGAACGCCGAAAAGGTACAGGAGCGGGAGGTTATTTTCAATGAGGTGTGGGGCGATAGCTTCATCGGCGAAACGCGCACGTTAGACTTCCACATAAAGGAATTGAGAAAGAAACTCGTTGAAAACAGGAGCGAAGCCGCCATCCAAACCATCCGAGGGGTAGGTTATATACTCACATGAAAAAAAGACTTTTCATATATACGATGCTCATAATTTCCACGGGTCTGCTATGTTTTTTTGCCGCGTCCGTCTATATAACGCAAAATAACAATCTGAACATAGCCAAAGATACGGTAATGGAAACGGCGCGGAACTACGCAGACTTATATACCAGCGATACTGAACTATCCGCTTTCGTCAAAACGAGCGGCGACACTCGGATAACTATAATCGCCCCGGACGGCACAGTTTTGGCGGACAGCCGTCCGCTTGATATTACTTCGCTCGAAAATCATTTGGATCGTCCCGAAGTACAGGCTGCCGCGAACGGTTCGCCAACGGCGTTTGTCCGTCACTCCGATTCGCTTGGCGTGGATATGATTTATTATGCAGTAACTATACCAACAGGATATGCAACATTTGACGGGTTTGTCTATTTGCGGGCTGCGATTCCCGTTGCGAAAATAGACGCTTACCTTTTCCAATCCCTGCCGCTGCTGATCGTTTTGCTCCTTGCCGTCGCGTTGCTTTGCTTTGCCTTTTCACGCGGCATGATCGGACGGGTCACAAAACCCTTTGAATCGGTTGAACGGAAATTGCGCCTTTTATCTAACGGAGAGTATGTGCCGGAACCTATTGACGGGAGTTATGAAGAAATAGACGCAATTATCCGAGGGATTGATGAAGTAGCGCAAGTTTTACAGAGCAGTTTTGCCGATTTGCGGGATGAAAAAACCAAACTGGATTACGTCATGAGCAACATCGGCGATGGGCTGTTTGTGTTGGACGACGACAAAAAAATAACGCTGATAAACTCCGCCGCGCTTGGCATCTTCAACGCAAACCTTGAAATCGTCGGGAAGAATGTCAATTACCTTTCCAATGAAAAAACGCTCGTCGATACGGTGAGGGATTGCGTAAACCATAACGAGGACGCCCTGTTTGAATTTCTCACAAATGGTCGGATTTACTTGACCGCCGTTAAGCAGCTCCACGATACGAAACTGACGATGGTAGTGCTGTCAGACGTTACGGAAAACCGCGAGAACGCCATGCGGCGGGAAGAATTTTTCGCAAACGCTTCACACGAATTGAAAACGCCACTGACAGCGATTAAAGGTTTCAATGAGTTGACGGCGCTCAACAACAAAGATGAAGGCATAAACAAATATATCGATAGCATCACGCGGGAAACCGACCGTATGCTATCGCTGATTGGGGATATGCTCAAGCTGTCCGAACTCGAAAACACGCAAAACACTACCCCAGTTACCGTGTCGCTTAAAAAAACGGCGGAAGAAGTCCGCGAAACTTTATCTGCCGCTATCAGCGAAAAATCCATAACCCTTGATATTATCGGCGACGGCACGGTAGAAGCCGAGCCAAGTCATGTTTATGAGCTTATAAAAAACCTTGCGGAAAACGCCGTGCGCTATAATAACCCAAATGGCAGAGTGTCAGTGACGATTGAAAACACGGGGATTTTTGTTTATGACGACGGCATCGGTATATCGCCCGTTGAACAAACAAGGATTTTTGAGCGTTTCTACCGCGTTGAAAAAAGCCGCGGGAAGCGCGGCGGCGGCACGGGATTAGGGCTTTCAATCGTCAAGCATATTTGCGCTTTGTATGGTTGGGAACTGTCACTGAAAAGCAAACTCGGCGTGGGAACAGAGATAACGGTGACGTTTGGGAAGAAATAAAACATCCATCAAAATACAATGCACGATGAGGCTCAAACCGTCTTGTCAGGCGATTTTTTGTGTCCGAAATGTAAAACAATACGAAATGTTTTAAGAATTATTTTCACAAACCCCTTGACGAAAGTGAAACTCCGCCGTCAGAAGAACTTCCCCCACACCACCCGCTCTATCCCCGCCAAGTCAGCCATGGTTTCGATATGCGCGGACGGAACAGCCCTCTTGAGCATCGCCATGACCGCCTGTGCCTGACCAAGCCCAATCTCAAGCAGGACACTGCCGCCGGGGCAGATTTTGCCATCCAAGCCTTCACATAACCGTTCAATAATCTCCAACCCATTGGCACCGCCATCCAGAGCCATGTGCGGCTCGCAACTGCCGGCGCAATCGGCAGATTTTACATAAGGCAAATTAGCGACCAGAATATCGACGGCTTTCGGCAAAGGCTGCGCAAGGTCGCCATGCAAAAAAATAATCTGTGATGCCACCCCATGCCTGAAAGCGTTGCGGCTGGCAACCTCTAGCGCTTCGGATGAAATATCCACGGCATAGATTTCACTCCCCGGCAGGTTGGCAGCCAACGTGATGGCAATCGCGCCGCTGCCGGTGCCTATATCTGCAATCGATGGGGTATTCAGATTACCCGCCAACTGCAACACCTTTTCTATAATATGTTCGGTTTCAGGCCTCGGAATCAGCACGAAAGGATTGACTTCAAACTCCAGCCCGTAGAATTCGCGTCTGCCAAGGATGTACGCCAGCGGCTCTCCCTGTATATGGCGGCTGACCAAAGTTTCAAGATGAGCGGACCAGGCAGCAGAGATGTCGCGTTCGAAAGCAAGGAACAAGCCTGCGGCATCTAACCCCGAAACATGGCGGACGAGCAGCTCCGATTTCAGTTCTGCTTCCTCAACAGCGGCATCCACAAGGCGGGCTCTGACCTGCGCCAACGCCTCTTTCAGGTTCACACTGCCTCGGCTTCTAGTGCTCTGGCTTGCTCGCTGGTGGCTACGGCATCGATAATCTCGGCTAGTCCGCCCTCCATAACCTTGGGAAGATTGTGTACGGTAAGGCCGATGCGATGGTCGGTAACACGATCCTGCGGGAAATTATAGGTGCGTATTTTCTCGGCGCGCTCGCCGGTGCCCACCTGGGTGCGGCGTTCGGCAGCCAGTTCGTTTTCTTGTTTGCAGCGCTCGGCGTCCAGCAAGCGCGCCTTTAACACTGCCATGGCCTTTTGACGATTACGTAGCTGTGAACGCTCGTCCTGACACACCACCACCAAGCCGGTGGGGAGATGCGTCAAACGCACCGCCGTTGCCACCTTGTTGACGTTCTGCCCTCCGGCACCGCCGGAATGAAAAATATCCACGCGCAACTCAGATGGATTTATATCCACCTCAACATCCTCCGCCTCCGGCAGGACAGCCACCGTAGCCGTAGAGGTATGAATGCGCCCTCCGGCCTCCGTGGCCGGCACTCGCTGCACGCGATGCACCCCCCGCTCGTACTTGAAGCGTGAAAAAGCGCCCCTGCCACTGACCTCAAAAATGATTTCCTTGAACGCGCCCACCGCGCCTTCAGAGCGGTCGATAATCTCTACTGTCCAGCCGTGGGTCTGGGCGTACCGGCTGTACATACGGAACAGATCGGCGGCAAACAGTCCGGCCTCATCTCCTCCGGTGCCGGCACGGATTTCCATGATGACATCCCGCCCGTCATTTGGGTCGCTCGGCAGCAGTGATGTTTTAAGTCCAGCCAACTGCGATTCCAGGACGGCCTCCAGCGACACCAGCTCCTGTTTGGCCATGATGCGCATCTCTTCATCAGTTTCCGTATCCAAAATCAAGTGAGTATCGGCAATCTGTTTTTCGGTATTCCTGTACTGCCGATACATCCTGACCACGTTCTCTACTCCGGAACGTTCCTGCGCCAGTTCCTGTAGACGCTTAATATCGGAAACGACATCCGGCGATGCCATCTCTTGTTCGATCTCATTGAAACGCAGTTCAAGCTGCGCCAGCCTATCCAGCATAAAAGACTCCCGGGAGCGTCATTGTAGCATGAGCACTATACATAAACAATACATGATGCGGGGAGGTTGTTACGCCTCCCCGCATCATGTCGCGGTAACAAACGCTAGCGGACCGTTTTGGTCGCGGCCGCTTTCAACTCTTCGTAAGCCTGCACGACCTCTTCAACGGATGTCTGGTCGTCGAGTGTGGTAACGTCACCTATTCCGATGCCGGAAGCCACCGCCTTAAGCACCCGGCGCATGATCTTGCCGGAGCGTGTCTTGGGTAGTTTCTCTACGAAGATGACCTCTTCAGGGGTGGCCACCGCGCCGATAGAAGTACGCAGATGTTTGATCAACTCCTTCTTGAGTTCACCGGATGGCTCAACGTCTTTGCGCATGGTGACGAACAATACGATTGCCTCTCCCTTGACATCGTCCGGCTTGGATGCCACCGCGGCTTCGGCCACCATGGCATGTCCGACCATGGCGTGTTCAAGTTCGGCAGTGCTGATGCGATGTCCGGACACCTTTATGACCTCGTCGGCGCGACCCAGCAGCCACCAATAGCCATCCTGATCCTTCATGGAATAGTCACCGGCGGCGTAATATCCGGGGAAACGCGACCAATAGGTCTGCTGATATAATTCCGGCGATCCGTACACATCCAGTAGCATACCCGGCCATGGTTTACGTATCGCAATAAAGCCTGTCTTGCCGGGGGCGGATTCATTTCCGTCGGGGTCAAGCACGACAGGATCAATGCCAGGCATCGGCAGTGTCGCCGATCCTGGTTTGAGCGGGTAGGACTGTATACCGACACACGGGGCGATCATAAAGCCACCGGTCTCGGTCTGCCACCACGTATCCACTATCGGACAGTTTTCATATCCTACGTACTTGCAGTACCATTCCCACACTTCGGGGTTGATGGCCTCTCCCACCGAACCCAGCACCTGCAGAGTGGACAGGTCCCGATTGGCCAGCCATTCTTCTCCATTGCGCATGAACATGCGAATAGCGGTCGGAGACGTGTAGAATATGTTCACGCCATATTTTTCAATAATGCGCCACCAGCGGTCCATAGCAGGGTAATCGGGAGCGCCTTCGTACATAACCGACGTCAGTCCCAGAGCCAGCGGGGCGTAAACCCCATATGAGTGCCCCGTAATCCAGCCGACATCCGCCGTGCACCACCAGATGGATTCCTCTTTTGGATTGAAGGCCCATTGCATTGTCTTTGCGGCATAGAGCAGATACCCTCCGGTTCCATGTAGGATGCCTTTTGGTTTGCCCGTGGTGCCGGAAGTGTAGAGAATAAACAGCGGGTCAGTAGCTTCCATCGACTCCGGTTTCACATATGAGCACGAGCTGTCCATATAATCCGCAAACCAGACGTCTTTTTCAGGATTAAACGCCGCATCGTGACCGGTGTATTTCACTACCGCCACTTTTTCGACTCCAGGAGTCATCTTTACGGCTTCGTCCACGATTTCCTTGAGCTGGAGTATCTTGCCGCGACGGTAGCCGCCGGTTGAAGTAATGATAATCTTGCTCTGTGAATCGTTAACACGGTCGGCAATTGCTTGGGCGCTGAACCCTGCGAAAATGACGTTATGAATGGCGCCGATACGGGCGCAAGCCAACATAACCAGCACCAGTTCGGGAATCATCGGCAGATAAACGGTAACGCGATCTCCCTTGCCCACCCCCAGTTTTTTCAAGGCAGCAGCATACGCGTTGACCTCATGATACAGGTCTGCGTAAGAAAGCGTGCGCGTAGCACCTGTCTCGCCCTCCCAATATATGGCCACCTTGTTTTTGCGCCAGCTCTTGAAATGGCGGTCTACGCACTGCGTAGAAGCATTCAGTCTGCCACCGACAAACCAGCGGGCGTAAGGCGGATTCCAGTCGAGAACCTTTTGCCACGGCTTGTCCCAGTCAAGCAGGGTGGCCTGCTCTGCCCAGAAAGCCTTCGGTTCCGTCAGTGCTCGCTGGTACATATCCTGGTACCTTTTCAGCGGCCAGAAATAATTTCTGGTTGGCAGATTGTGCTTGGTAACATCCTTACTCGCAAATGCCATTTGTGTCTCCTTCTGTTCTAAAAATTTAGCTAACCGATACCGGTGCCAGGTTCAATACTCTCACCGGCATAAATCGCAAAATCGTGATTAACACGCACATGGTCGCCAAGCACCGCTCCCTCAACACGGCTGCCGGCCTCCAAGCGGCAACCGTTGGCTATAATGCTTGCCGATACACGGCAACTATCACCTATAGCAACTCCGTCCCATACGATAGCCGAACTGACAACCGCGTCACCGGCAATCCGGCAATTCGCGCCGATAACGGCAGGCCCCTCGACAAGCACTCTTTCGCCAATATCGCAGCCACGACCGATCAATACTGGCCCCCTGATTACCGCGGTGGCGGCAATATTGCTGCCTTCGCCTGTGATGACTTCATCGCCGCAACCGCCGCTCCTGCCTGTCAGCAGATCGAAATTAAGCTGACGGTATTTCGCGGGGCTACCGATATCTATCCAGTATCCGGCGGAAGGAAAGGCGAATACCGCTTTGTCACCGGCCAGCATTTCAGGGAAAAGCTGGCGTTCGAAGCTGTATTCCATGGCGGAGGGTATCAGATCAAGAACTTCAGGCTCCATAACATAGGTGCCGGCGTTAATCATATTGGTGGTTATTTCATTCCACCCCGGTTTTTCCAAGAACCTTTTCACGCGGCCTTCTGGGGTGGTTTCAACAAGTCCGTACTGGGTGGGATCTTCCACGGGGGTAAGCGCGATAGTGACAGAGGCCTGTCTATGACGGTGGAAATCAAGCATGGCGGTATAATCCAGGTCGGTAAAGATGTCGCCGTTCAGAACAAAGAAGGTTCCCTTGATTAACTCCGCCGCATTCTTTACCGCTCCCGCCGTCCCCTGCGCCGTTTTTTCATGAGCATAGCTGATCTTCATCCCCAGATAAGAGCCGTCACCGAGGCATCTCTCAACCTCGTCCGCCAAGTTGCTGATGGCAAGCACGACTTCACCAACGCCATGCGACTTGAGCCGCAATAGGGCATGCTCAAGGAACGGCCTGTTCAGAACAGGCACCAGAGCTTTTGGTGTATGCCAGGTGAGCGGCCTTAGCCGCGTTCCCAGCCCTCCCACTAAAATAACCGCTTGCATATTTTAAAAATTAGCCTCCGCCTGAGTATCGGGAGGGGAGCTGAAAAGAACGTATATGATAGCAGGTATGTCGGAGAATTTAAAGTCAGCGCAATATTTCCGTAGAAATCCGATAGCCCGCGTACTCCCCGATTGATTGGTGACGCGTGGATGAAAGTTGGCAGTTATGAGTTTTGAGTTATCATTCCTGTTCGCCTGAGCGGACCGGAATCAAGAGTGCAGAATGACATTGATGGGGAAAGTTTTGAACTATAGAGTTGTGAGGGAGGAACTTGGTGCAGACCGGACGCATCGGTTACAGCGAGATATAAGCGAATGGGTGGACTGAAAGCCAACCACTGAAAGCTGTTCGGATTGCGCGCAAAGCGGTTTAACCTTATAATAACTCTTAACCGAACACAGAACACTTGCCTGACACTCACAAGAAAGCAGGTTTTAGCCTTGTTTAAAACTTTATTTAAGAGAAAGAATTCCAGCGCCAAATCCTCCGGCCGCAAGATGAACAGCTGGCAGAAACAGGCGCTACGGCAGCGCATCATCGCTATCGTAGGAGGAGTCACCATACTGGCGGTTGTCACGATGCTGATCTCCGGTTGGTTTTTCGGGCAATACCTGCCGGTAGACCGCCACAAACGCGTTACCGTCATTGAGGTGAGCGGGCAAAAATTCAACATGGGATACTATATCGACGCCCTGAGGGGCTATAACCAGCTTTATTTAGAAGGTAATTCGCAGTTACTTCCATATATTCTGGATATGACGGTGCAAAACATCCAGCAGTTTGTACTGGTGCGGGATGGTGCCGCCAAGCTGGGCATCAAAGTCAGCAACGCCGAAATCGACAAACTTAGGAGAGCGTACTTTCTGCCGCGCAGTCAGGCGGTCAGGGACATCCTAGAAATGGCATTGCTGAGTGAAAAGCTGCAGGACGAGCATTTCGGGCCGCAGGTTCCCGATTCCGGAGACACTCGCGATGTCATCGCCATATTCCTTGAAAGCCAGCGGCAACTGGAAAGCATAAAAGCCCAGCTGAATGCCGGCGCCGACTTCGCCGAACTGGCGGCCTTATTTTCACTGGACAGCACCACCAGCGGAAACGGCGGCGCGCTCGGGCTGCATGCCAACGGCGTTTTTGACTACCAACTGGGCACAGCCGGGTTTGATGACGCAATCTTTGAACTTGAACCTGGGGTGTGGGGTACGTTCGATGACGCAGACCGTAGCAAGCAGGGCGGCTACTGGCTAATAAAGATTATCGAGCGCAACGAGGACAACTCGCTGGCACACGTATCCGGCATCCTTCTCGGTAGCATCGAAGAAGCCGAAGAGATAAAGGCACGCCTAGACGCCGGAGAAGACTTCGACACACTGGCGAAGGAGTATTCCCAAAAGCTGAATGATATGTCCGGGGCAGACCTCGGCTGGGTATCGGCTGCCGACAGCGACGTTTTCAAGGATTTCGCAATGGATACATCCAACCCTGTAGGCACCGTCAGCTCTCCCATCAAAGACGCCTCTCAAACCACCACTGGCGGCGTATGGCTGTTCAAGGTGTTGAGCAGCGAAATCGCAGACACCACGGAAGAAGACAGGGATTACCTGATCGGCAAGTTTTTCAACGACTGGATGAGTGAGCTGCAAGAAGCAGCCGCGGATACAATGATTAACCACTTGGACACAGAAAAGAGAGCATTTGCAGTAGCACAGGCCAGCAGGTAGCCGCATATGGAAAACAGAACTGTCGGCATAGGCCTCATGGGGCTGGGAGTCATCGGCGGGCAGGTGGCACGTGTTCTGACCGAAAGGGCCAATCTGCTCTCCGAAAGAATCGGATGCCCAGTTGTGCTGCGAAAAATAAAGGTCATACCGGTTGACTTGGAAAAGCCGCAGGCGCAGGCCATGGATGACTCCCTGTTTACCACCGATGAGGAAGAGTTTTTCAATACCCCCGGCATCGACATTGTCATTGAACTTATCGGCGGGGAGCATCCCGCTTTCGAGTATCAGAAACGCGCGCTGAAGACCGGCAGGCATGTAATAACCGCCAACAAGGAGGTCATCGCCAAACATGGCGCGGAGCTGCTGTCGCTGGCGGCGCAGAACGGCGTAAATCTGCGATACGAAGCCTCGGTTGGCGGCGGCATACCGCTGATTGCTCCTTTCCAGCGCGATCTGATAGCCAACCGCGTAAGCGGCATCTATGCTATCATCAACGGCACTACCAATTTCATTCTCAGCACTATGGCCAGGGATGGCACCGAGTTTGCCACAGCGCTGGCGCAGGCACAGAAACTGGGATATGCTGAATCCAACCCGCGCAACGACCTTGATGGCATTGACGCCGCTTACAAGATTGCCATACTGGCGACACTGGCCTTCCGCAGCCGAGTGCACCCAGAACAGGTATACCACGACGGCATCTCGAAACTGACACGGCGCGATTTTCAGTATGCCAGGGAACTCGGTTTTGCCATAAAACTGCTGGCCATCGCCAAACAGACCGATGCTGAAATCGAAGTGCGAGTGCACCCAGCTTTCGTTCCCGCTGACAGCTTTCTGGCCAAAGTGGATGGTGTTTACAACGCTGTGCTGGTGGACGCCGATCTTACCGGACAGGTGACCTTCACCGGCAAGGGCGCCGGTGCCCTGCCGACTTCTTCTGCCGTAGCCGCAGACGTCGTAACCGTAGCACGCCAGATGCTTTCAGGACAATCGGCAACAGCCTGGCAGACGGATGAAAAAAAGGGCATAAAGCCCATGGCGCAAATTGTAACCAAATATTTCATCCGCATTGGTGTTGAAGACCGCCCGGGAGTGATGGCGCAAATTGCCCACACGCTGGGAGCTCATGATATCAGCATCGCATCACTTATTCAGAAGAAAAGCGAGCCTGGCCGAACCGTCGAAATTGTCATCATGACCCATGCCGCCAGAGAGGCCGCCGTGCAGGCAGCCTTCAGCGACTTCAGGAAAATGTCCGTCGTAAAAGAGGCTCATAACTTCATACGCGTAGAGGATTAAATGGCAAAACAGGGACTGCTGTTCAAGTACAAAGAATATCTGCCGGTAACTTCCCAAACACCCTTGTTCACACTGGGGGAGGGCGACACCCCACTGGTGCGCGCACCGGCGTTAGAAAAGTTGACTGGTTGCGCCGAACTTTATTTCAAACTGGAAGGGTGCAATCCCACAGGCTCATTTAAGGACCGCGGCATGATAATGGCCATCGCCAAGGCTAAAGAAGAAGGCAGTCAGGCGGTCATGTGCGCCTCCACCGGCAACACTTCCGCTTCTGCCGCTGCCTATGCCGCCAGCCAAGGGATGCAAACCATCATTCTCATTCCCGACGGCAAGATTGCGTTAGGTAAACTGGCGCAGGCCATAATGCACGGAGCCAAAATCGTCGCGATACAAGGCAACTTTGATCAGGCGCTGAACATGGTGCGCGAACTTACCTCCAAACACCCGGTAACGCTGGTCAATTCCCTCAATCCCTATCGTATCGAGGGACAGAAAACCGGCGCTTTTGAGATTATAGAATCGCTCGGGGATGCGCCGGATTTCCTTTTTATCCCAGTGGGAAATGCCGGCAATATCACCGCCTACTGGAAGGGGTTCACGGAGTATCACAAGCTGGGCAAGGCGTCAAGACGCCCCAGGATGATGGGTTTTCAGGCCGCCGGCGCCGCCCCTATCGTGCTGGGACATCCCATCGAGAAGCCCGAGACGCTGGCCACCGCCATCCGCATCGGCAACCCCGCCTCATGGCAGAAGGCCGCGGTCGCGCGTGACGAATCAGGCGGCTTGATTGACATGGTTACCGATGATGAAATCCTGACCGCCTATCACCTGCTGGCTGAAAAAGCGGGGCTATTCGGCGAGCCGGCTTCCGCCGCCCCACTTGCCGGACTGTTGAAGCTCTTACGGGAGGGGTATGATTTGTCAAGCGCTAAAGTGGTGTGCATCGTTACCGGCAACGGACTCAAAGACCCCGACACCGCCATCAAAAACGCCCCAGATATTCTGAAGCTGCCGTCCGACATGGTTGCCATCGAAAAAGCGCTGGGCTGGAGTTAAGGTAAACGTACATGAACGAAAAAGCTATCCGCGAAGCCGTTAGCAAGATGATTGTCGCCATCGGCGAGGACCCGGGACGTGAGGGACTGATAGACACTCCGCGCCGCGTCGCCGAAATGTACAGTGAACTGTTTTCCGGCATGCATCAGGATCCCCTTGAGGAATTGAAAGTCGGCTATGAACTGGGGCACCGTGAACTGATCATCCTCAAGGACATTCCTTTTTATTCCATGTGCGAGCATCACCTGCTGCCGTTCTACGGAGTGGCGCATATCGGCTACGTACCCAATATTGAGGGGCGTGTGGTAGGCATCAGCAAGCTGGCACGGGTAGTTGAGTGTATTTCGCGCCGCCCCCAAATACAGGAGCGCTTGGCCACACAGATCGCCGATGCCATCAACGATGGATTGAACCCTGACGGGGTAGCGGTGGTTATTCAGGCGGAACACATGTGCATGGTGATGCGAGGCATCAAGAAACCGGGTTCAAGCGTGATAACATCGGCGCTCAGAGGCGCTTTCCGCAAACGTGCCACTATCAGAGCGGAATTTTTCTCCCTGATTCAGGAGAGGAAGTAACCCTTTACCGGAGTTCGTCCCAAACCACCTCATCCATATCGAACACCGGGCCATCATTGCATACCTGCCTGAGTCCAGACTTCGTTTTTATGCCACAGCCATAGCATACGCCCAGCCCGCACGCCATGCGCGTCTCCAGCGAAACCTGCACCGGTATCCCCGCCAGATCATGTTTTGCCAGTCCCCGATACATCGGCAGAGGACCACAGGCGAATATTTGTCCGACATCACCGATAAATTCGGGAATGCATTGGGTCACCAATCCCTGCCTTCCATAGCTGCCATCATCGGTATATTCCAGCAGCCGAGCTACCCCGGGAAGCAGTGCTTTATCGTAGCGCGCCGCGCCAGCGGTGCCATAGGCAAGATTGACACTTAACCCGCTTGCCTGTGCCTCCTCGGCCAGGAAAACCAACGGCGCAATACCCAACCCCCCTGCCACCAGCAGAACCGATTTCGAGCAACTGTCGATGGTAAATCCATTGCCAAGCGGGCCGAGTATATCAACAGTGTCCCCAGCCCTGATTTCGGACAGCCATTCCGTTCCCTTGCCGACAACGGCAAACAGGAACGATACTTTTGTTCTGTCACCGCTGACGCGGTGAATGCCCAGAGGACGCCTGAGAAAGGCTCCGCCGCCGCATTTCAGCATGGCGAACTGCCCCGGACGAGCCTTTGCCGCTATCTGTGGCGACTCCAGTTCCACAAGATAAATTCCTTCGGCGACATGAGTACTGCATGTAACCGTGGCCTGTATCTGTATCGGGCTGACTATATTTGACATAATTATCAAGCCATGCTTTCGTCTTTGCGATATTCCGCCAGCGTCTTGACGCTGAAAGACTGACTGCCGTCTGCCAGTACATCAGCCAGCGCCGCAGCGGTATCAAGTGAGGTGAAGCATGGCACCCGTTTTTCAGCAGCCGCACGGCGGATCTCGAATCCGTCTCGCAGTGCCGCCCTAACGCCAGTAACCGTATTCAGCACCCCGTCCACGGTGCCGTCACGAATCACATCCAGCACATTGGGATGACCTTCCGCCAATTTTTTGGTGATAACCTTGACCGGCATGCCCGCGGCTTCTATCATGGCCGCAGTGCCTTCGGTGGCAAAAAAGCTGTATCCCCGCGCGTACAGCCGGCGGATGACAGGCAAGGCTTCCGGCTTGTCGCGGTCGGCGATTGAAAGCAGCAGCTTGCCCTTGTGCGGAAGCATCATTCCCGCCGCCGCCAGAGCCTTTCCCAATGCCGCTTCAAAATTATGGTCAAGCCCCATCACCTCCCCGGTGGACTTCATCTCCGGACCGAGATAGGTATCCACTCCTGTCAGTTTGGACATCGAAAACACCGGCGCCTTGATGGCCACCAAGTCCCGCGCCGGATACAGTCCGCTGACATACCCATGCTCCTTGAGGCTACGGCCCAGCATGACGCCGACCGCCAGATCCACCATCGGCACCCCTGTCACCTTGGAGATGAACGGGATGGTGCGCGAGGACCGCTGGTTGACTTCAAGAACATAAATTTTGGACTCGCCGTCCTGTTTTACCACCACGAACTGGACGTTCATCAACCCCTTGACGCCCAATCCGATGCCAATGCGCACTGAGTAGTCAACGATCGCCGCGATTTCAGCCTGCGACAGATTTTGCGGCGGATAAACCGCCATACTATCACCGGAATGCACACCGGCGCGCTCAATATGCTCCATGATGCCGGGAATAAACACCGTCTCGCCGTCGGCGACGGCGTCAACTTCACACTCTTTACCTTGGAGATATTTGTCAATCAGAATACGACGGCCGGTATCCAGTTCTACGGCGGTTTTCATATAGCGCGCCAGTTCACTCTCGTCATGCACAACCTCCATGGCGCGCCCGCCCAGCACGTAACTGGGACGCACCACCAGCGGGTAGCCGATGAGTTTAGACACGTTCAGAGCTTCATCGATGCTGGAAACAGCGGCACATGGTGCCTGTGGAATACCCAGCCCTGCCAAGAACGCCTCAAAACGGCCGCGGTCTTCAGTCATATCAATGGTTTCGGAACTGGAACCGATAATGGGCATACCGGCTCGGTGAAGCGGCTCGGCAAGATTGATAGCCGTCTGGCCCCCAAACTGTACGATAGAGCAGGGAATTTCGCCGTCTTCGCCCGCAGCCTCATTCTCCAGAATATCGCGGATGCTCTCCTGGTCGAGAGCCTCGAAGTACAGACGGGTGGAGGTATCGAAGTCAGTCGAAACCGTCTCCGGGTTGGAATTGGCCATGACGGACTGATACCCTGCCTTCTGCAGCGCCCATGACGCATGTACCGAACAGTAATCAAACTCAATCCCCTGCGCGATGCGGATAGGACCGGAGCCAATGACAAGGGCTTTTTTGCCAAGGGATGTAACCGTTTCGTTTTCCGCTTCGTATGTCGAGTAAAAATAGGATGTGGCGGCGTCAAACTCGGCGGCGCAGGTATCTACCATCTTGTATACCGGCCGGATGCCCCACTCGCGACGCATTTGGCGCACCTGCTCCGGCAGGCGGTCAGCCAGGGTTCCCAGCATCACATCCGAGAATCCTATGCGCTTGGCAGACAACATTAACTCCGAACTGAGCGGTTCGGACAGCAGTCGCTTTTCCATGTTCACGATGTTACGCATCTTGTTCAGGAACCACAGGTCTATTTTCGTTTTTTGGGCAATGGATTCAGGGCTGGCACCGCGCCGGAGTGCCGCCATGATGGACCACAGCCTGAGATCGGTCGGCTCCATGGGGAAATCGGGGGGACTGCTCTCTGTCCATTTCGGGTCTTCCCATAGCAACGTCTTTTTGCCGAATTCCAATGAACGCACCGCCTTACCCAACGCCGCCTCAAACGAACGATCAATGGCCATCACCTCTCCGGTGGCCTTCATTTGGGTGCCCAGCAACCGGTCGCCAGAAGCGAATTTATCGAACGGCCAACGCGGTATCTTGACCACCAGATAATCCAGTGCCGGCTCGAAGGAAGCCCGTGTCTTGCCGGTAACGGCGTTAGTGATCTCATCCAGCCGCCTGCCAATGGCAATCTTGGCCGCCACCCGCGCTATAGGATACCCGGTCGCCTTGCTGGCGAGGGCGGAGGAGCGGCTGAGGCGCGGATTTACCTCAATCACCACATATTCGTTGCTTTGCGGATTAAGGGCAAACTGGATATTGCAGCCGCCCTCTATTTTCAATGCGCGGATAATCTTGAAAGAGGCCGTGCGCAGCATTTGGCATTCCTTATTGGTAAGGGTCTGGCTAGGCGCCACCACGATGCTATCGCCAGTGTGGACGCCCACAGGATCGATATTCTCCATGTTGCAGATGGCGATGCAGGTATCGGCCGCGTCGCGCATTGCCTCATACTCAATTTCCTTCCATCCAGCCACTGAGCGCTCGATCAGAACCTGATGCGTGGGGGAAGCCATCAGGCCGCCCGAGGCTATGCTGTCCAGCTCCTCCCAGGTGTGCGCCATGCCGCCGCCGGTGCCACCGAGAGTAAACGATGGGCGCACTACCACTGGCAGACCGATTTCACGCGCGACACTGCGGGCGTCTTCAATGGTGTTGACCGTTGCAGAAGGCGGCACATGCTCACCAATACTGATCAACAAGTTCTTGAACAACTCCCGATCTTCGGCGGTACGAATGGTTTCAATCGAGGTGCCGAGCACCTTGACGTTGTATTTCTCTAACACACCGGCATCCGCCAGCGCGACAGCCAGGTTTAACCCTGTTTGGCCGCCCAGCGTGGGAATCAGTCCGTCCGGGCGCTCCTTCTCGATAATGCGAGTGAGCATCTCGACGGTCAGTGGCTCGACATACACCTTATCGGCAATATCTTCGTCCGTCATGATGGTGGCGGGATTGGAGTTCACCAGCACGGAGATTACACCCTCTTCACGCATGGCTTTGCAAGCCTGCGTGCCAGCATAATCGAACTCGGCCGCCTGCCCGATGATGATGGGGCCGGAACCGATGATGAGTACTTTTTCAGGTTTATTAATCAACTACTTTTTCTCCTTATCCACTATGCGCATGAATTTTCCCTCCGTCATTGCGAGCGTCCTGCCGTAGCGAGATCGAAGCAATCCACCTCATCTCCACAAGTAAAACAGTAACATCCTCAAAACCCCTCCATCACTTCATAGAGATTGCTTCGGTTGATACGCAATATCGCAATGACAATGTCGGTTTACTTTTTCTCTTTATCTACCATCTGCATAAACTGGTTGAACAAGTACAGAGCATCCAGTGGGCCCGACGATGCCTCAGAATGATACTGGATGGTAAAAATCGGCAGATCTTTGTGGCGCAAACCCTCCACCGTGTCGTCGTTGAGGTTGACATGGCTCACCTCCAGCCCATCCCCTATGCCGTCCGGATCCACTATGTAGCCGTGGTTCTGGGCGGTGATATAGATATGCCCTGTGGCAAGATCTTTCACCGGTTGATTGCCGCCGCGGTGGCCGAACTTGAGCTTGAAGTTCCTTCCGCCGAAAGCGCGCGCGACAAGATGATTGCCCATGCAAATGCCCATGATGGGCACGAATCCAATCAGCCCCCGGATGGCATAAACCGCATAGTCCAGCAGTTCCGGATTGCCAGGTCCGGGAGACAGCAACACGCCGTCCGGTTTATATGCCAGAATATCCTTTGCACTGGTCGTGCAGGGTACCACGCGGATATTGCAGCCCAGTGAACGCAGGATGCGCAGAACGTTATACTTACAGCCGTAATCCACCACCACAATGTTCCTGCGGCTTTCGCCATCCTCCGGATTTAACTCATACGGCTCTCCCGTGGAAACCCCTCTGGCTAAATCGATGGTGTCGTAGCCGGGCGCGTTCGCCAGTATTTCCGCGGCTTCCTGCGGCGTGCGAGTAGAGGTCAGCACTCCCATCATCACCCCACAATCACGCAGCTTGCGCGTGATAGCGCGTGTATCCAGTCCGACTATGCCAGGAACACCTGCTCCAGCCAGATAGTCTCCAATCGGCTGCCGACTGAGATAATGACTGGGTTCGACACAATTTTCGCGCACTACAAAGCCCCTGACCTGTATGCGCGATGATTCTGCATCAATTTCATTGATACCATAGTTGCCGATTAGGGGATATGTGGGAATCACGATTTGCCCAGCATAGGAGGGGTCAGTCAGCATCTCCTGATAGCCAGCCATCGAGGTGTTGAATACCACCTCGCCGACGGCGTCGCAGTCGGCACCGAAGCTCTCGCCTTCGTATATGGATCCGTCCTGTAGCATTAATATGGCGCGTTTTATCATATTCTTCATCCTGATTTTATTACTCCGACAAAAGGGAGATTAAGATTCTTTTGCTCATCATTCCTGATAAACAATTTTTCCCCCGAATATGGTTGCGATAACCATGCCCTTCAGCTTTTCGCCGTCAAGCGGCGTGTTTTTGCCCATGGAAGCAAACTTCCCTGCATACACCACCCATTCCGCGTCCATGTCGATGATGGTGATGTCGGCCGCCGCACCAACCGCCAGCATCCCAAACGGCTTGCCCAGGATTTTCGCCGGTTCCGCCGTCAGCTTGGCGATAAGAAGCGACAATTCCAGCTTGCCGGAATGCACAAGTGCCAGCAGACTCCCCAGCGCAGTCTCCAGCCCAGAGATGCCGCTGGCGGCATTGCCAAACTCGCACAGTTTGTCATTCAGGGTGTGCGGGGCATGATCGGTGGCGATGATGTCGATGGTGCCGTCTTTCAGGCCTTCGATAAGCGCGTCAACATCATTCCGCGTGCGAAGCGGCGGATTGACTTTGGCATTGGTGTTGTAACCCAGCACCCGCTCCTCGGTCATGGTGAGATGATGCGGTGTGGCCTCGCAAGTGACTTTTACCCCACGTTTTTTTGCCTGGCGTATCAGCTCTACGGAACCTGCGGTGCTTACATGCGCGATGTGCAGTCGCGCTCCGGTAAGTTCAGCCAGAATAATGTCGCGGGCAACCGCAACCTCTTCGGCGGCATTGGGCACACCACACAGCCCCAGCCGGGTGGCGATGATACCATCATTCATCACCCCATCAGCCGACAGGGATGGATCCTCACAGTGCTGGATAATCGGTAGCCCGGTTGGCAGACTGTATTCCATGGCGCGGCGCATCAACCGCGGGTCATTCACGTAACTTCCGTCATCCGAGAAACCCACCACGCCCGCTCCCGCCACTTCCTGCATATCGGCCAGCTCTCCCCCATTTCTGCCGCGGGTAATGCATCCTACAGGTAGCACACGCACCACCGCCTCTTTTTCAGCGATGGTTTTGACATATTCGACAATAGCCAGGTTGTCCATCGCCGGACTGGTATTGGGCATACAGCACACCGTGGTAAAACCACCGCGCGCCGCCGCCCGCGCCCCGGTGGCAATCGTCTCCTTCTGCTCATAACCCGGCTGGCGCAGATGGCAATGCAGATCTATGAAACCCGGACAGACAACCTTTCCACGCGCATCAATAACTTCGGCCTCTGACGGCATGTTCCCGCCGATGCTCTCGACCCTGCCTGCGGAAATGAGGACATCCGTAATATCATCCAGATTTTGCGACGGGTCGATAACGCGCCCACCTTTGATAATCAAATCATTCATAGCTCTTTACTCCCAGACAACAGATACAGTAACGCCATGCGCACCGCCACCCCGTTGGCCACCTGCTCGTTTACCATCGAGCGCGGCCCGTGTAGCACGTCGCCAGCAAGTTCTACATCCTCGTTCACCGGCCCAGGGTGCATCACGATGGCGTCCGGCTTTGCCAGCGCCAGCCGCTCTTTGTTCAATTGGTAGCCGCTGGTAAATTCGCGCAGCCCCGGCAGTAGCCCGCTCTGCATTCTCTCCTTCTGCAGCCTGAGACACATTACCACATCGGCATCTTGAAGCGCCGCGTTGATGTCGGTGGTGACATTAACATCAGGGAAACGGCCTTGCGGATCATCCATCCCAGCCGGCAGCAAAGTCGGCGGAGCGCACAGGGTCACTTTCGCCCCCATTTTGCTCAGGCACCAGATATTGGAATGCGCCACGCGGCTGTGTTTTATATCGCCGACGATAGCGACCTTGAGGCCATTGACGCTCATCTTGTGACGACGCATGGTGTACAGGTCGAGTAGCGCTTGAGTGGGATGGGCGTGCCAGCCGTCGCCGGCGTTAAGCAAGTTGGCTTTGACATAGGGCGCGGCGCAGTAGTGCGCGCCGGACAGCGGATGCCGCATCACAATTATATCGGCGCCGATGGCTTCAAGAGTGTTGAGGGTGTCTATCAGACTCTCACCCTTGGTTACAGAGGACGACTGCGCCGTAATATTGACCACGTCGGCGGAGAGATTTTTTGCCGCCGCCTCGAAGGAGCCGCGCGTGCGCGTGCTGGCTTCGTAGAACACGGTGAACACTGTTTTACCGCGCAGAGCGGGTACTTTTCTGATCGGGCGGGAGAGCACGTCCTTCATGGCGTCAGCGGTCTGCATCACCAGCTCTATTTCGGCAGTACTGAAATCATCCACATCCAATACGTGATGATGCCGCCACGCTACGGACTCACCCGCCTGAGACACCGTTTCCTTACCCGACATCAATCCTCCTCCCTCACAATCCTGACCTCGTCCGCGCCGTCCGCCTCCGTCAGACACACCTGCACGTCCTCGTCCTTCGCGGACGGAATGTTCTTGCCGACATAATCGGCGCGGATAGGAAGCTCACGATGGCCGCGGTCCACCAGCACCGCCAGTTGAATCACTTCCGGGCGGCCGAGATCGATAAGGGCATCCATAGCGGCGCGCGCCGAGCGCCCAGTGTAAAGCACATCGTCCACCAGCACCACCACCTTGCCAGCGATGCTACCCGGAATAGCGGTGGATTTTACCTGCAGGCTGCGTGCCGGCAGGTCATCGCGGTAAAGCGAGAAGTCCAGCGCGCCAACGGGAACATCTATTTTTTCGAAAGAGGTGATATTGGCGGCCAGTCTCACCGCCAACGGAAAACCGCGGGTGTGCATACCAACCAGCACGATGTTTTCAATGGTGCGGTTGCGCTCGACAATCTCGTGTGCCATGCGCGCAAGCGAGCGCCGCATCTCATCGGCGGTCATGATGACCTTTGCTGACATAAATAAAACCTCTCGCCATTCTGCCGGCAAGAGGTTACAGTGCACCATGCTCATCCCCCTTACCAGCCTCTCTGGACTGACTTAAAGTGCGGGAATCCAATCCAATTGTCCAGTAGTATATCAGAAGAATGGGGGAGAAATCAAAACGGTGTGGCAGGTGTGCGCTTACTATTATGAAAATCATCTTGGAAGATTAGGCGTTGCTAAGCTTGTGGAACAAATACGACCTGCGCTATGTGTAATATCTGAATTCGGGGAAGAATTTTCCAATCATCGCAAAGCAGTCGCTGATGTTTTTAACGAAGCCTTTTCTCAGACAAAATTTCTGCCGGCTGATATTGGACTATGCATAAATAGCACAATGAAAGTTTGGGGAACAGCAACCAAGAAATTCATAGCCGTTAAAGATGTAAAATATAGTGAGTCCGTCAAAAGTATTTCATATAACAGTTAATTTTTCTATACTGACCTGCTCGCATCCCATAAATAATACCAATACCTTTTAGAATTCTCCGCGAAAATGTCCCCAAAGCTTTGATATAAATTCAGTACTGCTTGACACTCATTCCCCACCGTTGTATCCTTATTGTATATACATCGGAGGCCATTATGAAATCACGCATCGGCAAATGGGGCAACAGTCTGGCGGTACGAATCCCGCACTCCTTCGCCAAAGAAGTCGGTATCAGGCATGAGACGGACGTAGAGTTGTCGCTGACCGACGGCGCAGTGGTAATCAAGCCCTTTTCCGTGCCTGCACTTGATAAACTATTGGCTGAAATAACCCATGAGAATCTGCACCGCGAGACAGAAACCGGTGGCGCTGTCGGGTGTGAGGCGTGGTAACTTCCCGCCCTTACGTGCCCGAGCGCGGCGATGCCGTCTGGATTGATATGGACCCGCAGGCCGGTCATGAGCAGTCAGGACGCCGCCCTGCGGTGGTGCTCTCTCCGGCAAGCTACAATGAAAAAACCGGCCTGGCACTGTTGTGTCCGATTACCAACCAGCGAAAGGGCTACCCTTTCGAAGTGCGACTGCCCGAAGGGATCGCGGTATCTGGCGCGGTACTCTCGGATCAGGTGAAATGTCTTGACTGGCGCGCCCGCAAAGCGGAACTGATTTCCACCATTCCGAATGCCGCCGTCGAGGAAATTCTGGCGAAACTGTCCGCCCTGCTGTCTTTCTGATGACGCGTAGTCCGTGCCATTTTTTTATTGTCGTTGCGGCTTTTTAATGCCATTGCGGACTTGTTCCGCAATCCAAAGCGACACCTCGATGCCACCCCACCACCTCCAGCTCCTTCGTCCTCGCCGCAGCGGACCTCCAGGATGGACTGGTACTGAATCAAGCAAAGAAGTCTCCCCGAATGTTATAATTGAGCCCTATGACCGACATACTCTCAGGCCTCAACCCAGCCCAAAAAGAAGCCGTCGAAACCATTCAAGGACCCGTGCTGATACTGGCCGGCCCTGGCTCCGGCAAAACCCGCGTCATCACCCACCGCATTTCTTATCTGGCAAAGGTGTGCGGTGTAAGTCCGCGTCATATTATGGCCGTGACCTTCACAAACAAGGCCGCCAAAGAGATGCAGGAACGCTTGTCTGTGCTAGCTCAGTCCGCCGCGCGCGACATAACCATGGGTACCTTCCACGCCATCTGCGCCCGCATCCTGCGCATTGACGGCAAAACCATCGGAATAGATACCGGCTTCGTGATTTATGACCAGGATGACCAGGTCTCGCTGGTCAAGCGCGCCATGCTGGCGCTCAATCTCGACCCCAAGCAGCACTCGCCAAATGCCGTCCTGAACCAGATTTCGCAGGCCAAGAGCCAGATGTTGGCGCCCGCGGATTACATAAAACTTGGCCGCAGTTATTTCGAAGAACTATGCGGACGCGTTTACGAGCGCTATCAGGAACTGCTGAAAACCTCAAACGCGCTTGACTTCGACGATCTGCTGATGCGCACCGTCGAGCTTTTCCGCAAGCATAAAGATGTGCTGGATAGTTATCAGGCGCGCTACACTCACGTCATGGTGGACGAGTTCCAAGACACCAATCTGGTGCAATACGAACTGGTTAAACTCATCTCCGGCAAATACCGTAACCTCTGCGTGGTGGGCGACCCCGACCAGTCCATCTACTCATGGCGCTCCGCCGACCTGCGCAACATCCTCAATTTTGAAAAAGATTACCCAGATGCCAAAACCATCATGCTGGAGCAGAACTACCGCTCCACCAAAACCATCCTTGATGCCGCCTCGGCAGTGATTGCGGCCAACCGGCAACGCAAGCTCAAACAGCTTTTCACCGAGAACGAGCAGGGCGCACCGGTTACGCTGGCTGAGGCCTACAACGAAGCCGAGGAAGCCCAGTTCGTGGCCAATGAAATCGAGAAGCTGGCCGGGCGCGGGGAAGCCAAACTTGGCGAGATTGCCGTGATGTACCGCACCAACGCCCAGTCCCGCGCCTTGGAAGAGGCATTCATCCGCTACGGCACCGCCTACAGGCTGGTGGCCGGCACGCGCTTCTACGAACGCAAAGAGGTCAAAGACGTCATCGCCTATCTGCGCATTATCCAGAACCCGGCTGATGACATCAGCCTGATGCGTATCATCAACGTGCCAACGCGCGGCATCGGCGAGCGCACCATAGCCGACCTCTCAGCTTGGGCCAGAAGCCGCGAGATTTCAATCTACGCCGCCATACATGAGCTGGCAGAGAATCTTACCGAAAAACCCCTCTTCAATCCGCGCACCACCAAACTGCTGTCAGATTTTCACGGAATGATAGAAGAATTCAGAAAGCAGAGCGCGGAGCTACCTCTGTTGAAGCTCTTTGACCGCGTCATTAACCGCACCGGTTTTCAGGAATATCTTGCAGCCATGCCCGACGGCGAAGACCGCCTCGACAACGTCATGGAGCTGCGCGGTGTGGCGCAGGATTATAACGACCTGCCGCCCGGCGAAGCGTTGCCAGCGCTGCTGGAAGGTATAGCGCTGGTTTCGGATGTAGACGGGCTGAGTGAGTCCGGAGACGCCGTCACCCTGATTACACTGCATCAGGCCAAGGGGTTGGAATTTCCAGTCGTGTTTATCGCCGGCATGGAGGAAGGCATCCTGCCGCATATCCGCTCCTTCGACGACCCCGCCCAAATGGAAGAGGAGCGCCGGCTATGCTACGTTGGCATTACCCGCGCCAGACGCCGCGTGTATCTGGTGCGTGCCTTCCGCCGTGCCATGATGGGGTCTTCAAATGTCAACGCTCCGTCACGCTTCCTCAAGGACATCCCCGATTCACTCACCTCAGGCGCCCGCCCGTGGAAAGCGGAGCAGGTAAAACTGCATCGCAGGGAAGTCGAACTGCAGGCGGAACCGGATGTCGACGTAAACCAGGAACTCACCGAACTAAAAGCAGGAGATGCGGTGCGACACACTAAGTTCGGCGAAGGCGTCATCATCAGCGCCCATCCTGTGCGCGGCGATATGGAGGCGATCGTGGCCTTCAAGGACGTAGGGGTCAAGAAGCTGCTGCTCAGTTTCGCAAAACTGGAAAAGGTAGAATAAATCTTGGCAATTCAAGTGTTGGACGAACATGTCATCGCCCGCATCGCCGCCGGCGAGGTTATTGAGCGTCCAGCGTCGGTGGTTAAAGAATTAGTCGAAAATGCCATCGATGCCGGCGCCACTCAGATTTCAATCGAGATACAGGGCGGAGGGCTTGAACTCATCCGCGTCTCGGATGACGGGTGCGGCATCGCCACTCCGGAACTCGAAACCGCCTTCCTGCGCCACGCCACCAGCAAGATTCGCCGCTTTGAGGATATGTTCACGCTACATTCGCTGGGCTTCCGCGGCGAAGCGCTGCCCTCTATTGCAGCAGTAGCCGATGTGGAAGTCACTTCATGTCCGTCCGGTAGCACCGCCGGGATGCAGATTAAAATCAATGGCGGCAAAAAAATAAACACTGCTACAGCAGGCCGCGCGCCTGGAACCACTTTCAGCGCCACAGGGCTATTTCAATCCGTTCCCGCCAGATTGAAATTCCTCAAGTCGCGCCAGACCGAAAATTCCCATACCGCATCTGTAATCAGCCGCTATGCTCTGGCTTATCCCGAAGTGAAGTTTAGCCTTGCTATTGACGGCAGGAACGCCTTGAGCACGCCTGGCAGCGGCAGACTTGAAGACGCCATAATCAGTGTATACGGGATTGACGTGGCGCGCGAGATGCTGGAGGTCAGTGAAGACAGTGGAGACACAAAGATAAGCGGCATGGCCGCCGGACCGGCGATCTCCCGCGCAAACAACAGCTTTATCAACCTCTTCGTCAACCGCCGCTGGGTCACCAGCCGCCGTCTGGTTTATGCCGTGGAAGAAGCCTATCACGGACTTTTGATGACCGGCAGGCATCCACTTGCCGTCGTCAACATATGGGTGCCGCCGCAGGACGTAGACGTCAACATCCACCCCACCAAAAGCGAGGTGAAGTTCCGTGATGAGTCAGTCGTCTTCTCCGCCGTGCAAAAAGCGGTGCGCCGGGCGCTGGTGCAAAGTACACCTGTCCCGCGGGCATCCGAAGCGTCGGCAATCTACAAGACCGCGCCGCTTCCGCAAATTTTCAACCGGCAACCCCATACGCCGATTGAACGGCATGGCTACCTGTATCCGACTCCGGCTATAGAGACCACCCCACTGCCCCCGCCAAAGATGACTTTGCCGGCACTGCGTCTGCTCGGCCAGTTCAGAAACAGTTACATCATTGCGGAGGGACCTGACGGGCTGTATCTGATCGACCAGCACGCCGCCCACGAGAGGGTATTATTCGAAAAACTCCGCCGCGAAAAGACACAGGGCATACCGGAGGTACAGGCACTTCTGACGCCAGAAACCATGGAGGTGACACCGGCTCAATCGGTAATACTGGAAGCGGGACTCGACGGGCTTGCCGAATACGGTTTCCATCTCGAAGATTTCGGGGCGAACACCTATCTGGTGCGCACCATACCAGCCATGCTAGCAGACAAAAACTGGAAAGCCATGCTGACCGAACTACTGGATACCGCGGGAAAGGAACGCAGTCAGTTCATGGAAAGGCTGTCCGCCCTGACCGCCTGCCACAGCGCCGTAAAATTCGGGCAGTCATTATCCGCAGAGGAAATGCGCGAGCTGCTGCGACTGCTTGAACAGGCAGACCTACCCAACGCCTGTCCGCACGGCAGGCCTACCATAGTGTGCCTGCCAACCGGGCAACTGGAAAAAGAATTCCGGCGGGGATAGGCCGGTTTGGGGCCGACCACGCGAATACAGGCAGTAGCCTCATAGGAGGAAAAAATGGCGACCACAGTTGATTTTATCGAATATGTCTGCGGACAAATAGCAGGGACGGGCATAGTCCGGCATAGAAAGATGTTCGGCGAATATATGGTTTATGTGAATGACAAACCCCTTCTTTTGGTTTGCGACAATACAGTATTTGTCAAAATTCTGCCCTGCTTGGATAAATTGATGTCCGGCGCCGAGAAGGGACACCCCTATGACGGCGCAAAAGAACATTATGTGCTGGATATGGACAATATTGAACTGTCCCGGGATGTTATCGCAGAATTACTGCCGGTAACGCCGTTACCAAAGCCAAGAAGAAAAAGTGCATTTTGACGGGAGGAGCCTCATTTATGGGTGAACTTTCGGCACGGCCAAACATTGCCGCAAAACTGGAAAAACAACTTGCAGATATCGGGATTACGACTGTTGCTGAATTAAAAAATGTCGGCAGCCGTAAAGCGTGGCTGCGTATTTTGGCACGGGATCCGTCGGCCTGTATTATGCGGCTTTCGGCGCTTGAAGGCGCAATCCAGGAGGTGCGCTGGAATTATCTTGACGATACAACTAAAATAGCATTAAGGGACTTCTATCAAAAACATAAAGGCTGATTGATATTAACGGACACAAAATAACATTACATAACAGGAGGGAAAGAAAGCAGTGCGAAGACTCAAGTGTTCCATCTGCGGATATATTTACGATGAAGCCGCAGGAATCACGGAAAGGGGCATCGCCCCCGGAACCAAATGGGAAGATGTTCCCGAAGGCTTCAAGTGCCCACTGTGCGGAGCGCCAAAGTCCGTGTTCAAACCGCTTGAAGATGCTCCGCCGCCGCTCCCGGTTGTAAACGCAGACGATAATCACGCCGAAAACCTTAAAGAGCTGTCACAGGGAGAAATCTCAGCGATTTGCAGCAGTCTTGCCAAAGGCTGTGAGAAACAACGCCTTTTGGACGAAATGGCTGCTTTTAACAAAATCGCCGATTATTTCAAGGCAAAAACGGCTGCCGAAAGCAACACACTGGACGCCGCCGCAAAAATGCTTGACGAAGATTTATCGGATGGTTTCTCCTCCGCAACCGCCGCCGCGAAAACGGCCGCGGACAGGGGGGCGATGCGCTCCTTGGTATGGAGCGAAAAGGTTAGTATAATGATGAAAGCGCTGCTCGACCGCTTCGCCAAAGAGGGGGACGCGATGCTTGAGAACACAACCGTCTGGGTTTGCGACATCTGCGGCTTCATTTACATAGGCGACACGTCGCCGGAAATATGTCCGGTCTGCAAAGTGCCAAAGTTCAAAATCATCGAGGTGGAAAGGAGATAACGCGATGCCAGCTTACAGAAATGTCCGCCTTTGCGGAAAAGACTGTATGTGCCTGTATGTTTGTCCCACAGGCGCGACCAATACTGAGAACAGCATCATCGATGCGGCTAAATGTATTCCTGGCTGCATGGAGTGCGTGAAATCCTGCCCATCCGGAGCTATTTCGATGGTTCCCGACAGTTATCCGCCACAGCAGCCAAAAACGGAAGCTGTCAGCTCGACACAGCGTGGATTGGCGCTCAGCAAAGTACGCCAGGAACAAATCTCGAAGCATGTCGCCGCATCCTCGGGCAGTGCGGTGACAAGACAGTTTGCCGAGGCTGTCGCAAAATCCAATCTACGTATGGCTGAGGACATCTTGCGAGAAGCAGGCTATATGCTCCCGCAAAGCGACGAGGTGCACGGGCTGCTCGAAGCCATGCTCGAAAACGCCGCCCCGGATTTCCCTCAAGATGCGGCAAAACTACTGCTTGCTAAATTACAAAAAACAAATAAAGGAGAGGTAAAAATGGCAAATCTGAAAGGCACCAGGACAGAGAAAAACCTCATGGAGGCGTTCGCAGGGGAATCCCAGGCGAGAAACAAGTATACATACTTCGCCTCCAAAGCGAGAAAAGAGGGCTTCGAGCAGATAGCGGCCTTCTTTGAGGAGACCGCCGGCAACGAAAAGGAGCACGCCAAGATTTGGTTCAAGCTACTCCACAACGGTGAAGTCCCCGGAACCACCGAAAACCTGAAAGCGGCAGCGGCCGGCGAAAACAGCGAGTGGACGGAAATGTACAGGCGAATGGCGGTCGAGGCCCGCGAGGAAGGCTTTACCGACATCGCATTCCTATTCGATTTGGTGGGCGCGATTGAAAAAGAGCATGAGGAGCGTTACCTCAAACTTTTAAGCAACATTGAGACCGGCTCCGTCTTTGCCAAAAATTCAAAATCTGTTTGGATTTGCCGCAACTGCGGCCATATCATTGACAACGAAAGCGCCCCAGAGGTATGTCCTGTTTGCGACCACCCACAGGCCTACTTTGAACTGCGTGCAGTCAATTATTAAGGAGGAAAACAAAATGCGCGGTAACCAAAAATTCTTTATCTGCAAGCATTGCGGCAACATGGTCGGTTTTATCTACGACAAAGGTCCGCCATTGGTGTGCTGCGGCGACAAAATGACGGAACTTGTACCCAATACCGTTGACGCCTCTCACGAAAAACACGTCCCCGCAATCAAAAAAGCTGAAGAATGCCCATGCGGCTGCACTTGCGGAAGCGCATTGGTCATCGAGATTGGCAGTGTGCCACATCCCATGACAAGCGAACATAACATCAGTTTTGTTTACATCGAAACTGAAAACGGCGGAAAACAGCGCTACCTTAAAGTCGGGCAGGAACCCGTGATAAAAGTCTGCTGCTGCGATGACAAGCCTGTTGCTATCTACGCTTACTGCAATCTGCACGGTCTGTGGAAAACGGAAGTATAGCCATACCATCATAGTTATAAAGAGCGGCGGGCGGGTTGAATCCGTCCGCCGCTCTTTATTTATTTGAGATGGCTGCCAAGTGGTGAGATGTTGCCGTGTCTGTTTTTCTCAAAATCGTGCAGGGACTTTCCATGATAAGAGTTTGGAGGTCATAGGGAAGTGCAGGAGTTGGCAAATGAGCGAGGCTTAGTATCTTGTGCCACAAGGCCGGCGAAGTGCAAATTCCCGATTTCTAATTCCAATTTAGTTGGAAAATTTTGACGGTAAAAATCTGAGAGTGCAGGTATAAGCTATTTTAGGTTTTTTACCATCCCCGCTGGTGTGCGCGAGACAGCACCACTATTTGAGAGATTGTTTGCTGCTACCCGGTTTGGTCAGAGGGATACCAGCATGGCACAGGGGACATTCCTCCGGTTTATAGGCCGGAGTGACGGAACGCAGGGTGGCATACAGCGGACAGCCAAAATCAAGTCCATGCTCAGAACGATCGACCAGCACCGCGACGCCAGCGACAGCAGCCTGATGTTCTGCCAGCGCAGCAAGGACTTCGCAGACGGATTTGCCGGTAGTCAGTATATCGTCCACCACCAGCACGCGTTCTCCGTGTTTCAGCATAAATCCGCGGCGGAAAGCGCGCCTGCCGCTTTCCTCTTTTTCCGCAAAAATACAGCGTACACCAAGCTGTCTGGCAACCTCGTAGGCCAGAATGATGCCGCCGGTGGTAGGCCCGACTACTGCTTCAATACCATGGGACGTAAAATACCCGGCAATCATGCTGCACAACGCCTGCGTGTATTCGGGATGCTCGAGAATGCGGAATTTTTCCCAGTATACCGGCGAATGCAAGCCGGAAGTAAGTAAAAAATGCCCGTCCAGCACCGCCCCACTCTGACGGAAGAACGCTTCAGGATTAACAGGTACCGCTTCCGTCATTTTACCCCCGTGCCGGCTTTATAAAAGTCATAGTTATGCGTCGACCCGAAATTACTCCACGGCCAGATGACCAACCAAGCCCGACCAACGATATTTTCACGCGGCACCGTCCAGCCGTTGTGCGAGTCCGCAGATTTGTTGCGATTATCGCCCATCACAAAGTAATGGCCTTCTGGAACCGTGAACGGCCCGAATGAATAATTGGGCGGCTCTGCAACATACGGTTCTTCCAGTGTTATCTGCGTACCATCAACCTTGGATATGGTCACCTTACCGCTATGAATCGTGATGGTTTCCCCGGGCAAACCAATGACACGCTTTACATAATCAGTATCGGAATGCAACTGCTCCGGCGGGGTGAAAACGATAATGTCGCCGCGCTGCGGCTCGTGTCCGAATTTATACGCCAGTTTGTAAATCAGCACCCGTTCGCCAACAGGCATCGTCGGAATCATGCTCCCGCTGATGACCTCGACGTTTTGCAGGGTCATCCTGATACCAAGAAAAAGCGCAAGCGCGATAAGCAGCGTAATAGCTATTTCACGAGCCGCAGCTTTTATCCTAAGTTTTACAACAGCATCATCCATGTAAAACAGATTATACTACTGCGCCACGATTATGGCTAATCAGGACGGTGACTAACTAAATGTGTCCGCGTGCGTTATAATATGCGCAACATGATTTCAGCAGCACAGGAGGACATATGAAAAAAATAACCATACCTTTCCTTTCAATGCTGGCAGCACTGTCATTGACCATCGGGCTCGCCTCTTGCAGTGCGCTCACCGGCGACAGTGGCGCAGCCGTCCCAATCGGATCCAATCAAGATACCGGCATCTGGGTGACTGGCGTCGGCAAGGTTACCGTCACTCCAGACATGGCGGTAATAGCCATGGGAATACAGGCACAGGCAGAGACCGTAACCGAGGCTCAGCGACAAGCATCCGAAGCGATGTCGGCGGTCATGACCGCCATCAAGAACAAAGGAGTGTCAGACAAGGACATCGCGACCACGGCTTACAATATCGCGCCGGTTTACAGCTATGACCGGAATACCGGCAACCAAAATCTGGACGGCTACAGCGTCTCCAATTCCATCAGCGTAAAGGTACGCAGTATCGCCAATGCCGGAGCGGTTATCGACGCCGCCGCAACGGCAGGCGGGAATTACACCAGAATCAACAGCGTAACGCTCACCGTGGACAAACCGGAGCAGTATAGCGAGCAAGCCCGCGAAGCCGCCATGACCGACGCCGCCACCCGCGCCAAACAGCTTGCCAAGCTGGGTGGAATCAAGCTGGGCAAACCAGCCTACATCGCCGAATCCACCGCCAATCCGTGGCGAACCATCTACTATGAATCACCCGCCAATGCCAACATTGTAACTTCTGACACAGTTATCACCCCCGGTGAAACAGAAGTCACCGTTACGCTACAGGTAGTCTATACCATCTCATAATTCAGCCCGTATCCAAAACAGGGACTCCGTGTATTACGGAGTCCCTGTTTTTTTATTTGCACTTTCAAAAAAGACCGTTTAGAATGAGCGCACTATGGACTACATGGAGCAGGCGATTGCGCTGGCCAAACTGGCACAAGGGAATGTGTCTCCCAACCCGGCTGTCGGCGCCGTACTGGTACGGAATGGCGAGGTGGCGGGGCAGGGGTTTACCCAACCCCCCGGCGAGCAACATGCCGAAATTGCCGCCATTGAAGCCGGCGGCGAAAGAGTCCGCGGTGGCACACTGTACGTCACCATGGAGCCATGCTGCCACTTCGGGCGTACCGGGCCATGCACCAGAGCTATCATCGAGGCCGGCATCAGCCAAGTGCATATGGCCATGATTGACCCCAACCCACTGGTATCCGGCAAAGGCCGGGCGGAACTGGAGGCGGCCGGCATCAAAACCTTCGTTGGAGAACAAGAAGAACAGGCGCGACAGCTGGTTGAAGCCTATTCAAAACACATCACCAGCGGAATGCCGTTTGTCACGGTCAAATTTGCCATGAGCCTGGACGGCAAGATTGCCACCCACACAGGCGACTCCAAGTGGATAAGCAATGAGGAATCGCGACAATTCGCCCACAGCCTGCGCCATAATTCAGACGCCATCATGACCGGCGCCAACACAGTGCTGGCGGACAATCCCCACCTCACCGCCCGCAGCAGCAGCGGACGCGGCGGGACCAGCAAAAACCAACCTCTGCGCATTGTAATTGACGGCAGGGGACGCACGTCTCAAAACGCGCAACTATTTCAGGAAGCCGGAAAAACCATACTGGTCATGGGCAGGCCGGCGGAAGCACACGAGAAGGCATCCTTCGCCGGTCTGCAAACGGAGATTTTGGAATTTCCATCCGATGACGGCATAATACAACTGGACAAATTGCTTAAAATGCTGGGGGAGCGACAGATAACCAGCATCCTGGTGGAAGCCGGCGGTATACTGGTCGGGTCGCTCTTTGATCAGGGATTGGTGGACAAGGTGTATGCCTTCGTAGCGCCTATCATCATCGGCGGTGCCGCCAGAACGCCTGTGGAAGGCTCAGGCGCCAGCAGACTCATGGACGCTTTCAGGCTGGACAGGGTATCTGTAGGCGCCATGGGAAGCGATGTCCTTATTTCCGGCTATATAGCAAATAAATCAGGGCGGCGTGTAGGCAATGTTCACCGGAATAGTTGAAGAGATCGGTAAAATCATTTCCTCCAGCGGGGGCAGTTTGACCATTGGCGCCCGTAAAGTGTTGACGGAGGCTGCCCTCGGAGACAGCATTGCCGTCAACGGGGTCTGTCTGACCGTAACGGCGCTCAACGATACCAGCTTCAGCGCGGATGTCATGGAGGAAACACTCAGCAAAACCACGCTTGGCAGGCTCCGTCTCGGCGACAGCGTTAATCTTGAGAGCGCCCTGACACTTTCCAAAGGCATCGGAGGGCATCTGGTAGAGGGGCATGTTGACGCCACCGGCCGCATAATATCCATCAGCCCACTTGGTCAATCCCGGATAATCCGCATCGGCGCCCCACCGGAAGTTATGCGCTACGTTGTGACGAAGGGATTTATCGCCATAAACGGCATCAGCCTTACCGTTGTGGAGCACGACGAACATTCTTTTACGGTATCAATCGTAAAATTCACCATGGATAACACCATCCTTGGCGAGGCCAGAGCGGGAGACGCCGTCAATCTGGAGGCAGACATCATTGCCAAGTATGTCGAGCGCTGCATCGGGAAAAAAGGCGGCTTGACCGAAGATTTCCTGAAAGAGCACGGCTTTATCAAATCCTGAGTATTTCCCCATCTTCGTTTTTGGATAACGAACGACCGCACCCATTCATTGTTTTCACAGCTACACCGACCATGTGTTGATAATTTTCAAAAATATCGGCTGGTGTCCGCGGCGTTCTGTTGACAATTTTCATACAACGTGTTAATCTACCAAGTATGAATATTGAGAAAAGCCACCTGGTACGTATCCTTGAGACAAAACGAGGGGATCTCAGTGACAAAAGATTCGCCTCGGAAATCTTGAAGATTGATCCTTCCACTTGGTCTCTGATAAAACGGGGGAAGCGACAGCCGGGCGGAATATTCCTCAGAGCGGTAAGGAAAGCCTTCCCTGACATTGACGTCCTTCCGGCTGACATATCTCCACCACATGTCGAGTCGCATGCGCGCTTCGCCACCATCGAAGAAGCCATCGCCGATATTAAAGCCGGCAAGTTCGTGCTTGTAGTGGACGACGAAAGCCGTGAAAACGAGGGTGACTTCATCATGGCCGCCGAAAAAGTCACACCAGACGCCATTAATTTCATGGCTGTCCATGCCCGCGGACTAATTTGCGCCCCCATGACTGGAGAACGGCTGGATGAGTTAAAAATCCCGCTGATGGTATCTGAAAACACATCCGTGCATTCCACCGCCTTCACCGTTTCCGTGGAAGCCAGATACGGCGTGACCACCGGCATCTCAGCCGCCGACCGCGCCCGCACCATTCAGGTTCTTATCGACCCCAAGAGCACCCCTGAAGACATCGCCAAGCCTGGTCATATCTTTCCTCTGAGAGCGCGTGAAGGCGGGGTACTGGTCAGGGCGGGGCATACCGAAACCACTGTCGACATAGCGCGGCTAGCCGGGTTGTATCCCGCTGGCGTCTGCTGCGAGATTATGAATGAGGACGGCAGCATGGCGCGGCTACCGGAACTGGAGCAGTTGGCCAAAAAACTCCATATCAAAATCATCAGCGTTGAAGATCTGATTGCCTATCGCCGCCGGCACGAAAAGCTGGTTCATATGGTGACGGAGACCAAACTGCCGACACCAATGGGTGAGTGGAAGGCGATAGCCTACAAAAGCGACACCGACCACGGCGAACACATGGCGCTGGTAATGGGAGACATAAAAAGCGGTGATGCCGTGCTGGTGCGCGTTCACAGCGAATGTCTGACCGGTGATGTTTTCGACAGTCAGCGCTGCGACTGCGGCGAGCAGCTCGGCATCGCCATGAAACGCATTGCGGCTGAAAAACGAGGCGTTATCCTATACATGCGTCAGGAAGGCCGTGGCATCGGCTTCCATAACAAGCTATGCGCTTACGCGCTACAGGATAAAGGGCTGGACACTGTGGAAGCCAACCTCCGGCTGGGTTTCGATGCCGATTTGCGCGATTATGGCATCGGCGCGCAAATCCTTGCCGACCTGGGGCTGGAAGACATCCGGCTGCTGACCAACAATCCCAAAAAGGTGATAGGGCTGGAGGGTTACGGATTAAAAGTCGTTAAAACCGTTCCTATCCGGACAAAACCCAATCCGCATAACCGCAGATACCTCGAAACCAAGCGTAAAAAAATGGGACATCTGCTGAGCACGGAAAAAACTGCTTGTAAGAAAGATGCAAAATAAGGAGACTTTATGGCTAAGACATTTGAAGGCAATCTGGTAGGCAGCGGACTAAAGTTCGCCATCGTCATCTCCCGTTTCAATGAATTTATTGGCAGCAAACTGCTTGAAGGAGCGATGGATGCCCTCACGCGGCATGGCGTCAGCGCTGAAGATGTTGATACTGCCTGGACCCCCGGCGCATTCGAAATACCGCTGGTGGCCGGCAGGCTGGCGCAGTTGCACAAGTATGACGCCATAATTACACTGGGCGTTATCATCCGCGGCGGAACACCGCATTTTGAATATGTCGCCTCCGAGTTCAACAAGGGCATTGCCCATGTCACCCTGCAAACCGGCGTATCTATCGTTAACGGCGTAATAACAGCCGATACCTTGGAGCAAGCTATCGAGCGCGCCGGCAGCAAAATGGGCAACAAGGGTTTCGACGCCGCCGTCTCCGCCATTGAAATGGCCAACCTGTTAAAAACCATAGAATAAGTGTAGGCAGACCTTTTGACAGAGACAAACAACCTCTCATATAATGTGTCTATTCTTTGTATAAGAGGGCAACATGGCGAAAAGTGTCAAACCCCCTACGCTGGATAACTTGCAGCAGCGCTTGGATATGTTCGACGACCGCTTGGATAATCTTGATTCCATGATTTCGGCGGTAATTGAGCGGGTTATGAACCAGGCACTGACAGTGCAGACAGTTTGCCCGCACTGCAACCGCAACGCCGAGATTGCGCTTATAGGCGTACGCAAACCCAAAGTTTAGAAGTCCTTGCTGAAAGAAGAGTTTATGCAAATAACATCTGTTCTGGAAAAATCGAGGCAGGAAGTATTCCTCCGGCGCGCACGCGCCAGTCTGCCGCTGAAGATCGCCATGGCGGCAGGCGTAGCCGCGCTTATCGGTCTGGCGGCACAGGTTCGCCTGCCGTTGCCATTCACACCGGTGCCGTTAACCGGCCAAACCTTTGCCGTATTGCTAGCGGGTGTTCTCTTGGGACGGAAATGGGGCGGCATCAGCATGGCCATTTACATGGTACTGGGACTGGTCGGAGTCCCATGGTTTAACGGAGCAACCAGCGGTTTCGGCGCTTCCTGCGGGTATCTGTTAGGTTTCATCCTTGCGGCGCTATTTATCGGCAGGATGACCGACGGCAAAGCAGCCGGATTCGCCAAACTTTTCGGGTTAATGCTGTGCGCCAGTCTGATTTTACACATCCCCGGGCTTATCTGGCTGGGTGCATGGCTTAATCTTGTGACAGCCAGTCCGACCAGCATCGTAGGAATCATTTCGATGGGCTTTATCCCATTCATAGCAGGGGATATTCTGAAAGCCGCGATGGCGGCGGCGGCAGCCCGCGTCATACTGCCCAAATCACGATGATCCGGGCTTGCCGCAGTTGACGAAACACGTCTACGCGCTGTAAGATACTTGCTCACGGGTGGTTAGCTCAGTTGGTTAGAGCGCAGCGTTGACATCGCTGAGGTCAGAGGTTCGAGACCTCTACTACCCACCACTTCACGCATTCAGCGGGAGTACTGGCGAAAATCACGGCGCCCATCACGCTTGGTGCTGTTCTCTAGCGCCCGGCTCAGGCGCGGGACGGGGCTATCTGACTTCCACCTGACAAGCGCGCTTCATTGATTCATCTCCAGCCAACATGGCGGCGATAGTTTTAGTCGCGTCTTCAAAACTGGAGCGCACCAGCTGCTGGTTTCCGCTTTTCACAGCCTCACAAAAAGCCCTCGTCTCGATTGCGTGAATATCCACAGATGTGGGGATCCAAGCTACCTGCTCTTCGCCGAAATACCCGCTTATTGTATTGCGGGCGTAATCCACCAATAACCGCCAGTCCTCGCCGAAGAGTTCTATTTCCCAGTTGAAAACGGATGTGGCGCAGCTGTCCAGGTGAACACCGAGCGCGCCGTTGGACAAGCGATAGGCAATCACAATGCTGTCTTCGGAGTCGAATTCCTTAAGCTCGGGTTTGACCAAGCGATCCCCCCGGGCAAAAATATGCGTAACATCGCCAACCAGATAACGTGCCACATCAAACATGTGCAGTGTCTGCTCCAGAAACGGCCCGCCGCTATGGCGGCGCTGCAAAAACCATGCCGGCATATCGAATTTCAGATAATAGCCGGTGGTGGTAACACTTCTTAGTTCGTTGACCTTTCTGCCAGCGATGAGCGACATGGCTTTATCAGTGAGAGGGGCGTAACGCAAATGAAACCCCACCGCGTTTATCACCCCCGCCACCGCAGCTGATTGACATAACTGATGAGCAGACGGCAGATCCAGCGTTATCGGCTTTTCGACAAATACCGCTTTCCCAGCCTTTATGGCCGCCAGCGCAGATACGGCGTGTTCATCCGGCGGGGTCGCGATAATAACCGCGTCCAGCGGCTTGAATTGGAGTATTTCCTCAAACCCAGCCAACGCAACCGCCCCGACCTCTCGCGCCAGCATTCCGGCGCGTTCGGCATCCTTATCGGTGACAACCCGCACCTGAACCCCTTCAATTTTGGAGCAGTTAAGCGCGTGTTTGCGCCCCATTTGTCCGCAGCCGATTATGCCTAAATTAATCATCTCTCACTCCGATATTTAAATCTGCCGATACGCCATCAGTGTTTTTTCCGCCGTGTCCGCCCAATCGAAATCGCGCGCGCGCACGATTCCTTTTGCGGTTAACTGCTCTCGAAGCTCCCGATTATCCAACAGGGAAGTGATCGCCGCCGCCATATCCGCCGGGTTATACGGGTCAACCAGTAGAGCCGCGCCACCAGATGTCTCCGGCAAAGCGGCAATGTTTGACGCAATCACCGGGCAGCCACACGCCATAGCCTCGATGACAGGTAGCCCAAACCCTTCGTACAAAGAGGGATACACCAGCATCATGGCAGCTGAATAATACTTCGCAAGCTGCTCATCATCAACATGGGGGATAAAAACCACATCGTCCATAATGCCCAGCTCTTTCAGCTTGGCTAAAGTCGCCTGTCGATACTCATCTGACCTGCCAGGACTGCCTATCTTTATCAACTTAACGCCAGCAAATCCTGCCTGTTTTTTGACCATGGCGAAAGCCTCGAAAAATCGGAGAAGATTCTTGCGCGGCCTTTCAGACCCCACATAAAGAATATACGGGAATTCCGAGCTATCAGGATATGGCCTGAATACAGTGTGGTCAACGCCATTATGAATTACCACGATTCTGTCTTCAGGAATACTCAGACACCTTATCAGATCTTTTTTGGTGTGGTCCGAAACCGCGATAACCTTCACTGCCTGCTTGATCGCCAGCACATCCTTTTTGAGATTCTCGACAGCGCAAGCGGCTTCCCCTGCGACCGGGAAACAAATCCGCTCAAGATCATGCACCGTAACAATACTCGGCAAATTGATGGCCAGCGATATGCGGCCAAAATGCTGATTGGTGAAATGCACAAGCTCGTTGATGTCCCTGAGTATCCGTATCAGGCCGTAGCCATCTGATTCAAGCGCGTATCGCCCCGTCTCAACCACCCTGACCGGTAGCCGCTTCGCCAGTTCCCGACTGTAGCGATCCAGTCCCGAATTTTCGGTGGTCTTGATGAGTACCGCCATTATATCTTGCTATCCTTCGCGTTCCTGATTATACTTTCCAAGCTATCCACCACTATGGAAATCTGCTCCTCTGTCATCTCAGGCCAGAACGGGAGGGATAACAGATTCTCGCCGGCATGTTCCGCCACCGGATATTCTCCGGGGTGATGCCCGTGTTTCTCACGGTAATACGGCTCCAGATGCACCGGGCGGTAATGCACTCCCACACCCACACCATGCGCTTCCATCTGCGCGGCCACGGCATCCCTGTTCAGCCCGTTGAGCAGTATTGGAAACAGATGATGCGCATGCCTGACGGGACGATCAGTCGAGGAAACGATTTTCACGTGGTCGCCCAGTTTTTGCAATTTCGACTCGTACAGCGCCTTCAGCTCCAACCGTTTCGCATGCCGCTGTTCAATGCGTTTCAGTTGCTGCAAACCCAGTGACGCTGGCAGGTCCCACATGATGCATTTGTACCCCAGATGCGTCATTTGATAGTGCTTGAATTCACCGCTGTAATAACGATTCCAGGCACCAGCGCTCATGCCGTGGTCTCGTATAATAACAATTTCATCAGCCAGGCGCTCGTCGTCGGTCACCAGCATCCCACCGTTGCCGGTAGCCAGATTCTTGGTGGCATAAAACGAGTAGCAGGCCACGTCACCCAAGCTGCCGACATTTTTCCCTTTGTATTCGGCTTCGATGGCGTGGGCGCAATCGCTCACCACCTTGAGGTTGTGTTTTTGGGCAATTGCCAAAATGGCGTCCATATCGCAGGGATGCCCGTAAAGATGCACGGGAATGATGGCTTTGGTTCTGGGGGTGAGCGCCTTCTCAATGGCATCCGGGTAGATATTCAGGGTTTGGGGGTCGACATCTACAAAAACGGGGGTAGCGCCGGTGTAAACTATGGAATTTACGGTGGCGACAAAGGTTATCGGCGTGGTGATGACCTCATCCCCCGGCCCGACCCCCAGCGTCACCAGTGTCAAATGCAGAGAGTTGGTGCAGGAATCAATGCCGACCGCTCGCTTGCGGTTTATATACCGAGCGAATTCCTGCTCGAATAAGGCGGTCTTGGGGCCAGTGCCAATCAGCCCTGAGCGCAGCGTGTCGATTATTTCCTGTTCTTCCTCAACTCCGATGAATGGTTTTGCCAGAGGTATAAAATCCATTTTCTCCGCCTTTCTTTCATGGGCTATGCCAGTCGCGATACCGCCTGCTATTCTAATCCCGTTAGTAACGCGGGTCAAATAGTTACACATGTTAAGATGACCAGTGACACCAAGTTTGAACAAGATTATGAGTTATTTTCGTTGTCATTCAGGTTTTTACTGTCATTTCGGCCTCCGAGCCGGAATCCAATGGTGAGGTGGTATGGGTATCATCATTCTGGATTACGAGCCAAGCCCGCAATGACTACGAAGAGCATGTCATTCCATGCCAAAAACTCCTCCATCAAGACTCATAATGTAAACCGCCATGTTCAAATCTAGATAGCCCCATGTTCATTTCAAAGTCAGTATCGCCGCCCCGTCACCACCCTCGTTCCGGCCTGCGCTTTCAAGCGATTTTACCAGCGGATGATGCTCCGCCACCTCGTACACAACCGAGCGCACCGCGCCGGTTCCGTACCCGTGAATAACGCGCACCCACGGCAGACGCGCCACGGCAGCATCGCTCAAGTAGGCATCCAGCAATGAGGCCGCCTCCTCCGCCCTCTTGCCGCGCAGGTCAAGTTCCATGGGCACCGAGCGCGGCACAGTATGCAATTTAACCGCCGGCTGCGGCTCCTTACGAATTCCCGCAATCCGCCGGAGGTCACGGGAGGAGACCACGAAACGCAGCGCGCCGGCAAGGACATCCACCTCGTCCTTTGCCGCATCAATAGCGCCGACAACACCCTTGACTTCGTAGCGGTTGAGCCAGACGTTGTCGCCAACTATCAATTCCATTTCATCACCGTCAGGAACTTCCGACTGGCTGGCAAAAACACCCTGACCAAGCCGCTCCCGCACATGCTTGGATGCATCCCGCGCGCGGCTGACAGAGACTCTGCTGGTTTCCTTTTTGAGTTCCGCGGAGGCAGCTTCAATTTCTTTTTGTAGCGCGGCGACTTCGGCCACCACCTCGTCACGCGCCACGCGTACCAGAGCCTTTTTCTCGTCGCGCAGTTTTTTGATTTCGGCAGCGAGTGTCACGTTCTGAGATTGAAAATTGCCCCTCTCCCTAGCCAATTCCTTGTTCACATCCGCCAGCTGCTGCTTTTCGGATTGCAGCCCCACCAGCAGCGTTTCCAGTTCGCGGTTGCCCTCGCTCAGTGAAGCGCGCGCCTGCAAGACAATCTCTTCGGGAAGCCCGAAGCGCGCCGCCGTGGCGATGGCATTGGAGCCACCGGGCACGCCAAGCGTGAGGTGATATGTGGGGGTAAGCGTCCGGGGATCGAAATCGAAGGAAGCGTTTTCCATTCCGCCAGTGACATGGGCAAAGACCTTTAATTCGGTATAGTGGGTGGTAACCGCCGCCAGAAAGCGTTTGTCCATCAGGTACAGTAGAATGGCGCGTCCCAGCGCGGCGCCTTCCTGCGGGTCGGTGCTGGCACCCAGTTCGTCCAGCAGTGCAAGATTGTATCCGGCGGCCGTGTTTAAAATGCGGCTGATGTTGCTCATGTGCCAACCGAAGGTGGAGAGGGTTTGGGTGATGCTTTGTTCATCGCCGATATCGGCGAAAATGCCGTTGAAAACCGGCAGGCGGCTGGCCGGCAGCGCCGGAATGGGCAGTCCGGCCTGCGTCATGGCGCACAGCAGTCCGATAGTCTTGAGCGCGACGGTTTTCCCACCGGTGTTGGGCCCGGTTATCAGCAGAATTTGCCAGTCCCTGCCCAAATCAATATTTATCGGCACCGCCGCGTCGCCAAGCAACGGATGACGGGCATTTTCCAGATGTATTGCTGGCGGCTCCGCTGCCGACGGGCGATAGATTTGGACTTCAACGGCCTTGAAGCGCGCCGCAAAGCGTGCCTTGGCCAATGCCAAGTCGATATGCGCCGCCGCCTTGATGCCGGAGACAATACTTTCGCTCACATCTCCGACAGCGGCGCTAAGTTCAGCCAGAATGCGATCTATCTCGCGTTGCTCCTCAGCCTGCAGTTCTTTAAGCTCATTACCCATTTCCAGCGTCTGGAATGGTTCTACGAACAGGCTGGCGCCGCTGTTGGATACGTCATGGACGATGCCCTTGATTTCGCTGCGGAACTCGCTCCTGACCGGTATGACGAAGCGCCCTTCGCGCTCGGTTACAATCGGTTCCTGCACGTAGCGCCTGCCGGTATCGGAGGCGACATAGGCCTGAAGCCGGCCAAGCAATTCGGTGCGGCATGAGCGCTGACGGTTACGAATACGCGCCAGCGTAGCGGAGGCCTCCGACAGCAATTCTCCATCGGGCGAAACGGCACTGGAAATCGCTTTTTCAAGTGCGCGCTGCGGCGCTATTCCATTGGCGGCAGCGGCAAGACGCGGCAACGACACGGCATGAGGAATCACCCGCTCCCGCAAATCTCGCAGCACCTCCAGTGTGACGCGCACCGCGTTCAGAGCCTGCGTATCAAGCATCCTGCCACGCGCCGCGGCTCTCACCAGTAACGTAAGGTCTTCGATACCGGATACGCCGACAGAAGGTTCCCCCTCAAGTAGCCGGCGCGCTTCGGTGGACTCGGCCAGCCACGCTTCAACCTCTTCGAAATCCGAAGAAGGCTCCAATTCCAGCGCCGCCCCGCGGCTCAACGAAAAAGAGGTGTAACCGGCAATGATTTCCTTTATGCGCGGGAACTCAAGCAACTCCAGGTCTTTGCTGTCCATCACTTGTATTCTACATTAAATCAGAGCAAGCATAAAACACAGGTCTCCACGCGGGAGAGAATTATTCATTTATCAGTGGTCAGTTGCCACACTGTTACTGCCTGAACGCTTGTGCTACAATCTGGACAAGATAACTCCCAGTGACACTTGGTATGTCCTGAAAAATCATCTGAAAAAAATCATGTGAGCGAAGTCATTACGGATTGTGAGGACTTCAAACTCATGGTGCCGCACGGCAGGAGAAATTTATGAGCGAGTGGAAGAACAAACTTTACTACGGCGACAACCTCGAATGGCTGAGAAACCTTGACGTTTTCCCCAGCGAATCCGTCGATCTGATTTACCTTGACCCTCCGTTCAACTCCAAGGCCAACTACAATGTGATTTTCACCGAGCCGGGCGGCCAAAAGAAGTCGCAGGCGCAGGTACAGGCGTTCGACGACTCGTGGCACTGGGAAAAAGAGGCGGCGGTAAGCGCACTGGACGAACTCACCGCCTCGCATCCCGAAATAAGGGACTTCATAGAATGGGTGGGGCGGCGTGGCGACAAAAAATCCACCAGCACGGCAGCCTACCTTTCCATGATGGCCGTGAGGCTGCTGGAACTGCACCGCGTGCTCAAGCCCACCGGAAGCCTCTACCTGCACTGCGACCCGACCGCAAGCCATTATTTGAAGGCGCTGCTGGACAGCATATTCGGAGCGGATAATTTCAGAAATGAGATAATCTGGCGAAGAACCAATGCCAAAGGACTGGCTTTCACGCGCTTTGCTTCAAACCACGATGTGATTCTCCGCTACTCCAAATCCGAGAAGTCAACGTGGAACCCGCAATACACAGAGCATAACCCCGAATATATTGAGAACTTTTATCGATTTGTTGAAGAAGGGACAGGACGAAAATACCAACTCGCTGACTTAACCAACCCAAATAAAAATCGCCCCAATCTCACGTATGAATTCCTAGGAGTTACAAGGGTCTGGCGCTGGCCAAAAGAGCGAATGCAAGAAGCCCATAAAGCTGGTCTAATAGTGCAAAACACACCCGGCTCCATCCCGCGACTAAAACGCTATCTTGACGAACAAGAAGGCAATGCCATTGGTGATACATGGGATGATATTTTGCCCGTTCAATCACAGGCGTCAGAACGTCTTGGTTACGACACTCAAAAACCTCTTGCCTTGATGGAGAGAATCATTCAGGCCAGCTCCAATGAGGGAGACGTTGTGCTCGACCCATTTTGCGGCTGTGGGACGGCGGTGGCCGCCGCGCAAAAGCTTAACCGCAAATGGCTCGGCATAGACGTTACATGGCTGGCCATTGACCTTATCGAAAAACGTTTGGAAAATGCTTTCGGCAAAGCGATCAAATCCACCTATATCGTCAAAGGCCAGCCAGTGGACGAAGCCTCGACAGCGGCTCTGGCGCGCAAGAACAAAAAAGAGTTCGAGGTGTGGGCGATCAGTCTGGTGGGAGCGCAGTCGCGGGAACGTGACGGCGGGGTGGACGGCATTTTCGGCTTCACCGAACATGACAGAAAACAAAGAAAGATTCTGGTGCAGGTGAAAGGCGGCGACATGCTCAACCCCGGCATGGTGCGCGACCTCATCGGCACAGTGAAAAAAGAGGGCGCAGCGATCGGTCTGATGATAACCCTCAGAAAGCCAACCCCCGGCATGATGACCGACGCCGCGCACAGCGATAAGTATCACTCGGAGTTATGGGACAAGGATTATCCCAGCATCCAGATACGCACGGTGGGTGAGCTGCTGGCGGGCAACGGATTCAACCTGCCAACCACGGAAAACCCGATGAAAAAGGCGGGCAGGGTGAGGAAGGTGGGAAGAACTGAGAGGATGCTGTAGTGGCTTGAAATCGCCAGTGCCACTGCTCGTCTACGTGGCAAAAAGTTTGTGAGACATAAAACAAAAGGAGCGGCTTTGCAGCCGCTCCTGACATTGACACACCTTGCGTTCAATCGTCCAGTGAAAGCACTTTCGGAAGTTGCGCCACCACCCTGACCCCCACGTATCCGCACTGAAGACAGTGACCGAGCATCTGCCCATCCTCAGGCTCGAGGAATATGTCACCGCGACAGCGCGGACACCCGCCCAGCTTCCATTTGTCGCCTTCAAAAATGTCCTCTGATGGAGAAACTACCGCAAGCTCTAATTCACCGGCGACGGGCTGGCCAAATTTGCGCAGGCGGTCGTTGTCGTTCGCTCCAAGATACTGCTTGATTCTCATGGCAATTACCTCCTACATATCTATAACGCTTAAACGCATTAAAAGTTTGGTGCCGGTAAAGAAAAAAATGAGGGGCAACCGAAAGGTTGCCCCTCACAATCTGGATTAAGCAGAATTTCTTTAGATGAAAAGCGGTGCCAGAACCAAAGTGACTGTTGCCAAAAGCTTAATAAGCACGTGCAACGACGGGCCGGCTGTATCTTTCAACGGATCGCCTATGGTATCACCAACGACCGCCGCAGCATGAGCCGCAGTTTTCTTACCTAGAACATTGCCGTTCTCATCTTTAAGCTGATTGTCTTCAATCATCTTCTTGGCATTATCCCATGCGCCGCCTCCGTTGTTCATGAAGGCAGCCAACATAATGCCTACAATAGTCCCAACCATGAGGAAACCGGCTACAGCCATAGGAGCCTCATACCCTAACCAACGGAAGACTAGCCCGACAGCTACAGGGGCTACAATAGGCAGCAGGCCAGGGACAATCATTTCACGCAAGCCGGCGCGAGCAGTGATGTCAACCGCTCTGGCATAGTCCGGTTTGTGCGGATTGGCAGGATCCTTCGGATTAAGTATCTCAGGATCAGCGCGGAACTGGCGGCGCACTTCCTCAATAATTTTACCGGCAGTCTTGCCAACAGCTCTGATAGACATTGCACTGAATAGGAAAACTACCATGGCCGCC